>ERZ894240.75-NODE-75-length-123068-cov-94.250998_pt1 | contig 123068 bp, 98 predicted proteins | sample MGYA00380298_ERZ894240 | MGnify/ENA primary metagenome ERZ894240 (study PRJEB32331, sample SAMN06328419) | human gut metagenome | biome: human gut microbiome; feature: stool | host: Homo sapiens | collected 2014-06-27 ... | reverse complement strand
GAAGGAAGAGAGGAAGGATGGCAGAAAGGTATGCAGGAGGGCAGACAAGAAGGCATGCAGAAAGGCAGACAGGAAGAGAAAATAGAGAATGCCCGAACAATGAAATCCTTGAATATCTCCTCTGAGGTTATCCATCAAGTAACGGGTTTAGCCATCAAAGACATAGAAGAATTATAAATAGCACAAGATACTATTCATTTTCGTCTCGCCCGATTTCCGTTTTATGAGAAGCAGGCGGGACGTTCTGTTTTCCGGCGTAGAGACAGAGACATGAACCTAGAATATTGGGGGGTAAATAGATAAGTAATAATTTTAATCAATAACAAGTATTCCATTAATAACTGTAATCAGCGTTTTTAAAGAATAATAGCTACATTTTTTAAGAATGTTCTCCGCGTTTATTAACAGCGCAAAAAACGGTAATTAAACCTGATTTGGATATATTTCAACAAAAAAGGCAGTAATCCTTGTGAGGAAATACTGCCTTTACTTCTTTTATACTCGTTGCTATTTAGGTATATATTTGATATCTGTTTTTTTTGAAAATATTGTCAGATTTATTACTTTTATGATGCTTTGCTGTAAGGATATTGCGGTATTCTTTGGAATAGAACGTTCTGGAAAATACATTCCGGTAAGTTCCGAGAAAAGAGAAAGTAAGTTTTTCCATTTGCTAAAGTTTTAGGTGTATATTAGAGTTCTGTTTTTAAACTTCTACAAAGATATTACATCAGAAAGGTGAAGTCAAGTGTTTCAGCCTTCATTTTAAATCGTTTTTCTATTTATGATGCTAATCTTTTGATTAATAGTATTTTTCAATTCCGCCAAATCCTGCTATTGTTTTATTGTCTTTTGTTTTGCTGATGAAGTTGTTTAACCGCTTCTCAAATTCTTCAGGACGTTTTCTCGCAGCCTCGATGTACGCTATTCGGATTCGCTTATATGCTTCGGAAAATGGTTGATAGTTTTTCCATACCGTTTCATTTTCTTTCAATTTATCAATTATATCATTGGGAAAAATGAAAGGCTCAGATAAAATACTTCGCGTTTTTTCTTCAAATTTTGGGTGTATCATTTTATTTTCCAATAGCCATTTAAGTCTTTCTTTGTTGGCTTGCGAGTAAGTGCTTTTAGGGTTTCTGGGTGTGAAACGCTGAATTTTATGATCTTTGTCAAATGGTTTTGTTGTACTGTCAATCCAATCGAAGCAAAGGGCTTCTTCAACGGCATCATTGTATAAAATGCTTTTTTTGCCGGACGACTTATAGGGAAATACAAACCATATTTCACAGGAGGTTTCAAAGTTGTCCATTAACCACCTTCTCCAATCTTCTCGATTCTCAAAATACTTTATTTTATCTTCTGTAGTCATAGCAAGTTATTCAAACTAATCATTTTACTGCTTTACTTTCGTGGTAATGAAGCATTTCGCAATTTACTTTTTACCTCAACAATTACTGTACGTAGCGCAACTACCATTTTATACGATGCTAAAAAACATGCAGGTTCCGATGGCTTAATGGCTTATTATAGCTGCCAAAAATACTAAATATTGAAGAAACAGCCTCAATTATCTTTTAAAACCTTTGCCATGATTTGTTTTGAGGTATCTTATATATAAAAAAACGTGTGGGCTTGATCTGTTCTTTGACTTCAGTATAACTAAGGTAATTCTTCACTATAGAACTAAAACTTGGCATGAGGTCACTTCACAAGTTTGATAATGGACTTAATGCGAAAATATATTTGTTTCTTAATATTTTATCCAGTCCTGTTAAACTGGACTGGTACTATCTACATTTGTATTGTGAGAATAAGTAACTCGAATTATCAATTTAAAGTTTAGACTGTTATGAAACAAGAAGAAAAACGGCAACTGGCCGGTGAACTGAAAAATGCGGCCGAGGATGTGTTAAGTTTGGATGATATGGAGAAGGTTGAAGGTGGTGGATTGGTTAATCCTAGATGCGTAAAGAACAAAGTGGCACAATGTGCCAGTTGTACTCAAACAACGATTAATGATGCGAAAGAACTTACAAGCCAATTTTAGAGAATGGTATGTAAGATCGGTAACTTAAATATTAATATTAAATTTTGAATTAATTATGGAACAAGATGAAAAAAGAAAATTAGCTGATGAATTGAGAAATGCAGCTGACGATGTGTTGAATTTGGACGATATGGAAAAAGTGGCAGGTGGCCTTCTTGATTTGAAATGCGTGAATAACAATGTAGCTTTATGCGGTTGTACTCAAACGAGTACGGAGAAGCTTCAACAAGCTACAAAAGATCAGGGATAGATAGAAATATCTATAATTGTATGTGTCAAAAAGCAAGAATATTGCCATATGATGAATAGACTTGTTTTTGACACATCTTTTTTTGTACAAACAAAGAACTTAGAGCATGTGGGATAAGTAATTGAGGGAAATATTCTTTTTATATTAAAACGATGAAATATGATTGAAAGTAAATATAACTATTATACACAAGATGGAGATAAGATGATTTGTCTGAATGGTATCTCTAAAATGGTTTTTTCTGTTCCAATAGATACTTTTAATTTTATAAAGGAGATATTGACGGATGAAAATAAGCAGGTACAAGAGCCTGCCATAACAGAAAGACTTGTGGAAATGCATTTCTTGGTAAACGACAACAAACAGGAAATCGATACTCTGCTGGAGAATAAAAGAAAGGATGCAAATAGTTCTATTTATCAATTGATTCTCAATCCCACCCAAGATTGTATTTTTAGATGCTGGTATTGTTACGAGACTCATCGGGAAAGTAAGATGAGTGACACCACGATAGATAATATCAAAAGGCTTGTGATAAAAGTGTTGGACCGGGAAGACATTGATAGAATAATGATAGGTTGGTTTGGCGGAGAACCTTTAATGTATTTTGATGATATTGTTTATCCGTTGTCTATTTTTATCAAGAAGGAAGCTGAAAAACGAAATAAATCTTTTTCTTGTAATATGACAACAAATGGCTTCCTGCTGACAAAAGAAGTTGTAAGAAAATGTAGTCTGATAAATTTAAACTTGCTACAGATTACCTTGGATGGCGATGAGAATAATCATAATAAAACCAGAAATAAGAATGGAGAACCCTCTTTCGAAAAGATAGTGGATAATTGCATAGACTTCTGTTCTTATCTTCCGGATAATCGTTTAGCATTAAGGATTAATTATACTGATAAAATAATCCAAACTGATTTTGCAAAAGTACTTGACGTAATTCCGGAGAATATACGTCCTCAGATCGATGTTATGTTTAAAAGAGTTTGGCAGACATATGACAAGAAGGTGCAAAAGACACCTTTAGGACTACTCAGTAATGTGGAAAAACTGAAGAAGATGAATTTCGGGTATAACTATGAAACGGATTTTAGTTTTATAGGAGGATGTTTATGTTATGCTGATAGAAATAACTATGCTAATCTGAATTTTGACGGCAAGGCCTATAGATGTACTGCCGAAGATTATAATTCATGTAACGCATTGGGTTATTTGAATGATGACGGTGACATAATTTGGGAAAATGAAACAGTGAAAAACTTTTGCTCAAAACCCTATATTGAGGATACCAAATGTATGGAATGTAATTTATTGCCTATATGCGGTGGACCTTGTTTTAAACGTAAATATCAGTATATCACCAATAAAACAGATTTCTGTATGGTGGATAAACTGGATACTGACCTGGATCATTTTGTGAGAGAATATTATGGATATGTTCAGAAGAAGAAACATAGAATATTAGAAGTATGAAACGATTAATTATTAGCTTGTTCCTGATGATATATGCTTTAGGTTATATTATGGGGCAAAATATTACCGGATGTTTGGTTGATGATAATAAGGCTCCTATTTCATACGCTAATGTCGTACTATTATCTCTGCCTGATTCAATCTTTTTAGGAGGTGTTGTTACAGATGATTCGGGTTACTTCTGTTTTGAGAAACCCGACAGTCGGGGGAAATTGGTACGTATATCCTCTATTGGCTATGAAACTGCCGAGTTTCTTCTGACTAAAAGGGAATTGGGGACATTGATATTGAAAACTGCCACTATGATGTTGGATGAGGCTGTTGTTGTAGGCAGACGTCCTACTTATTCATTGAAACAGGGAACTTTGACAACTAATGTTGAAAATACTCTGCTAAGCAGCTTAGGTACGGCTAATGATGTTCTGAAGCGTGTTCCCGGGCTACAAATAAACGATGGGAATGTAACTGTTTTTGGGAAAGGAACTCCTTTGATATATATTAATGGACGCCAAGTAAGAGATTTGTCTGAATTGGAGCAACTCAATTCGAAAGAAATAGCTAAAGTTGAACTGATCACTAATCCCGGAGCGGAATATGATGCAGAGGTGAAAGCCGTATTGAGAATAAAGACAGTGAAACCTGTTGGAGAAGGAATTGGTGGAAGTGTCCGAACTGCATTGCAGAAAGGAGAATTATGGAGTAATAATCAGCAGGTTGCATTGAACTACAGAAAACAAAAACTGGATATATTCGGATCTTTATATTATGATAAAAAAAGAAGAATAGAGAAGCAGGAAGACTTGCAAACCGTGTATGCTGATCAGGTGTTAGAGATAAACGGAAAATCGCGTTCCCCTCTTTCTCTGGATTATATTCAGGGAGAAGGCGGATTAAATTATCAACTTGATGATAAAAATTCGGTAGGTCTGCGTTATACAATTAATCATAGTTCATCAAAGAGTTCTGTCCCTGATAATTATGAGGTGAAATTGGATGGTGCGGCCTATGATCATCTTGATTTTATGAACAGAATGAACGGGGATGGTGATACCCACAAAGTAAATGCTTATTACACCGGGATGTGGGGATCTAAGTTGGGAGTAGACTTAAATATTGACTGGCTATATGGGGATAGTGAAAACAATCAAAATATTACAGAACATAGTACGACAGAAGGTGAACGAACCGTTCACGCACGAAGTGCTTCCCGTAATAATTTATATGCCGGGAAATTAGTTTTTTCCTATCCGATAGCTAAGGGGACATTGAAATTTGGCCCTGAAGTAAGTTTTACTAATCGCCATAGTAGCTATGTGAATAAAGAACAAATTTTAGAGGACTCGCACAGTAAGGCCACCTCTGACAATCAGTCTGTTTTTATCAGTTATGATGTACCGATAAACAAGGTGTACTTGTCGGCAGGACTTCGCTACGAACATGTTTCTTTTGCTTATTACGAGGAGGATATAAAGCAGGAAGAACAAAGTAAGGATTATAATAATATATTTCCCAGCTTATCCATCTTCTTTCCGGTTAAGGAATGGCAGTTTTCTTTAGGTTATGCTGCCCGTACGAAGCGTCCTACTTATTCGGCTTTACGTAGTGATATACAATATGCCAACCGCTATACCTATGAGCGTGGTAATCCATCGTTGCAGCCGGAGACGGAACATGATATTTCATTTCAGACGATGTATAAGTATGTTCAATTTTCTGTTTACTACTCTTATACAAAAGATGCCATCCTTTCTGTAACTTATCCTTATAAAGAAGATAATCTGGTCACTGTATTCGGAATTGAAAATGTTTCCAAGTGGCAAGCTTATGGTGCCTCTTTGTCCGTTGCTCCTAAAATTGGAATCTGGGAACCTATCTGGAATTTTGAATTCATGCGGCAAGTATTGGAAGGAAAATATCTGGGTAAGCAAAAGCATTTTAACCGTCCGGCAATAGCGGCCAGTTTAACTAATCAGTTTCGTTTGCCGTGGGGACTCATATTTTCAGCCGATATATCTTGTTCTAATAAATATCACTCGGGATATGTTTTGAATAAGGCCAATATGTGGGTAGATTGCGGATTAAGAAAAGCTTTTCTTGGTGGAGCCTTGAATGTTAGTTTGCAGGCAAATGATATTTTTGCTTCTATGAGGAATTCTTTTATAAATTATGGAGAGATTATGACTTTTGATAAATGGAACTATAATGATAGTCGCCAAGTGAGATTAAGGGTTTCTTATCGTTTCAATGCTTCACGTAGCAAATATAAAGGTACAGGTGCCGGTATGGATGAGAAGGCAAGATTATGAAGACAGTGTATATAGTATTGGTTAAATAACTTGATTTTGTTAATTGCAATCACCCCAAATAGCAATAGCCTCCGGATTTTTCACGTGAGGCTATTTTTATAGTAAAAAGATATGGAATGATCGAAGCAGATACCGATTTATCTACATTTATTCGAGAATATTATGATTCACGTAAAAAGAAATTAGTAAAATATTGTTGAAACAAAATGGATTGAATAGCTTTGTAGGATTATCCTTCCGAATTGTAAAACCAAACATATTGTAAGAATGAAAACACACATCATTTATCTACTTTTTACTTTCTGTATCTTATCAGGCATTTATGCACAAAATGTGAGTATATCCGGTAGAGTTACTGACGGGAAGGGTGAACCTTTAGCATTTGCAAATATCGTTATCGTACAGGATAAGGACTCTATGGTATTTGTCGGAACGGTTACGGATATGGAAGGAAACTTTATGCTCGAAACTACAAAAGAAAATCTGGTTGTTAAGGTCAGTTATCTGGGATATGTGACTACATCTGTGACGGTAAAGCAGAATGTTCTGAATACAATAGAACTTGAAGAAGATGCCAACTTGTTGGGTGAAGTAGTTATCAAAGGGACATGGAGATGCTATCAGTGTATTGGGTAAAGGTACTCCAGTGATTTATATCAATAATCGTCTTGTCAGGAATGATAATGAATTGGAGAGGTTGAGCTCTACACATATAAAGAAAGTTACTGTGATTACTAACCCCGGACCGGAGTATGATGCTTCTGTCAGCGCAGTGGTTCTGATTGAAGCCATACGTCCACCCGGAGAAGAGATAGGCGGTGAGGTTTTCGGAAGAATGGATGTCAGGAGCAAAGTTTCTGCCGATGGAGCGGTGTATCTGAATTACCGTAAGAATAAATTGGACCTGTTTTAGTTTCTGACTGGAACTCTATATTGATAATGAGATTTATGGCCATTGAAATACTGATTCAACGACTTAACTCCTTTAACTCCTAAAAAACAATATTTGCGAAACTAAAGTAATGTAGTGTCGCATTTGTATTGCAATGTTGCTGTATATGCTTTGCGTAACTGCTGCATATTGCTTGCATAACTGCTGTATATGCTTTGCAGTGATACTGAATATGCTCTGCAGCGATACTGTATGTGCTCTGCAGTGATACTGTATAAGCTTTGCAGTGATACTGTATGCGCTTTGCAGTGATACTGTACGTACTCTGCAGTGATACTGTTTCCGCTTTGCAGTGGTTCGGTGTTATGGATGTAGGGAAACGGAACAGTGGTACATTGATTATCGACCCTAATTCCTTTAATAAAAATATAGTGGGGGATGTGGGTGTTTGCTTCGATAAAGCCCCATTTGCAAGCCCTTTTATGCACATCTTAAGAGAATTTTTTCATATCTGTAAAATGGATTATTTTTTATGATTTACAATGGTTTACGTTGGAAAATAGCCTAAAACTTAGTGCTGACAAACTGTTTGTCGTCACTTACAATCACTTTGTCGTCACTGCCGTCAAACCCCTACTGCCAAAGGGTTTGACGGCTATCAGTGCTGGAGTGCTGACAACTTATAGAAAAACTTTATTTAAGCTGATATTCAATTGTGATATGACTTTCTATTATCTGCGTTATCAAACGGATTTTCATCGTGCTCCCGATGAAATGGTAGACAAGAATATCCGTACCGACTATAGTAAACTGAAAATGCTGGCACGCATTGACCATGATACCACGTATGAAGGTAGTCGTATGAGCACTATCGAAGAGATTGCTGCAACAGGTGAAATTATGGTGGACTTGCATACTTCTTTTCCTGCCGAACGGGTGGCGGATATAGACAATTTCCGCAGTCTGTTGTATTATTATGGGTTGCTCACCATGTGTGGCACGCGGGGCGACCGCTTGAAGATGTGTATTCCCAATAACTGTGTACGTGAGCAATATTTCGGTTTCCTGCGCGATTATTATCAGCAGATTCATCAGCTAAATCTTTCTCATCTGAAAGATTTGATAGATGACCTAACCTACGACGGTCAGTGGAAACCTTTCTTTGAAACGATGGCTAAGGCCTATCGTGAAAGTTCCTCTATACGCGACACCATAGAAGGCGAACGCCATCTGCAAGGCTATTTGAAAGCATATCTTGCCCTTGCCTCCTATTATCTGGTGAAGCCTGAACTGGAAATGAACTATGGTTATTGTGACTTCTTCCTGTTGCCTGACAAGCAACGTTATCCGGATGTGAGGCATAGCTATATCCTGGAACTGAAATATGCTGCCCGTACGGCAACCGACTCTGAACTGGAGGCGCAAGCCGGAGAGGGACGTCGGCAATTGCTGCAATACAGTGAGGACAAGATGGTGCGCGGCCTTGCCGAGGGGACAACACTGCACCGATTGTTACTGCAATTCCGTGGCTGGGATATGGTGAGATGTGAGGCAGTCTGAAGCTTTATACCATATCATCTCCCGTCTTCACCACAGCCACCTTCAGTGTCTTATGGAACGGGATGAAAGCGGAAACTATTGCGATGGTCAACGCTGTGATTAACAAATACCCGATAATGGTTTTTATTCCCAACAATAAACTTTGTTGTTGCAGGATGGCGTAGAGGCTGTTGGTGGCTATCTGGCTGGCTTCGTTATATCCATGTCCCTGTGCCAGTGCATTGTTCAGTGCCTGGCTGTAGCGTGTGGAAGTCACAGGATTAGTCAGTACCATGTTCTCCGAGAGGGTATTTATTCCCTTCATCTGCAAATGATAAAGTGCATTGCTGAAGAATGAGGCGGATATGGCAGGAGCCAGTACCGAGCGGAAAGAAATCAGGAAAAAAGCATTCGATAGCATCAGTTTGGGGTCTAAATCCTCTACTACATATACACCAAAAGCGATGAAGAGGCTCATCATAGCCAGCCCGCGCAGGAATACCGGAAGGTAAAGCATCTCATAAGTAGAGTAGGGGGTGACGCCAAAATAGAGTATCGCCAAATAAATGACGTAGCAGAACATTCCTCCTGAAATGAGGAAGCGGAACCGCCACCGTTGCCAACGGAACCACCAGAAACAGATGATGGCTCCCATTATGAAACCGGGTATGAGCAGCAGGCTCAGCGAGTTGGCGTGTACGCTATCTACTTTAATAATACTGTTCAGATAGTTGGTGATAAGTGAACTGCTGGCACTGAAAAACATTACCAATACCATGAAAGTATATCCGATGATGGACTTATGATGATGGAGAGGCTTTAGGCTGACGTAAGGCTTTTCTTGTGTGCGCTGCCGCTGTACAAAGAGATAAATAAGCAGCGGAATGGTGAGAACGTACACTTTAATCTTTATAGAATCAAACCAATCCAGCGTTTTCCCGTAAGTAAATACATATATGCTGAATAGTAGTGCTGCTGCTATGATGAACATGCTTCGTCCGTCTATATCTTTATATGGAATACGCATAGGGCGCTTGGCATACCGGAAGAATAATAAGATGAAAATAATGGCAATGAGCATCAGTAGAATGGTGAAGTAGTACATATATTGCCATTGATAATAGTAGGCCAGTTGCGCCGTCAGCGCCATTGAAATCTGTCCGCCGGAGAAAACGATGGGGTAGAAGTAGGCGTAGAATTCGCTACGTACATTCTTCGGGCTGAAGAACGGGCGAATCTGAATGATGAATTCCAGCATGATGAAAGCTTTCAGAAAACCGATGAAAAAGCTGCAAATAATCGTAATATCCATGTTGCCGACCTGGGCGCAGACGAAGCTGAGAATGATTTGCAGTAATAAATCGGTCAGTAGCAAGGTCTTTGGGGTGGCTATAGCACGAATCTTAGGAATGATGGGATAAGCTACCGCCATACCTGCCGCTGCCGCATAATACCCCATTGTGATGTCTTCGCTGAGTATCCCGAGGGTACTGCTGACTTCCAGCATGCTTCCCGTATAGGTTCCGTTGAGCATAATGATAGGGAACATCACCACGAACATAGTGACAATACCCAGCCATTGCGGTACCCAGGGGCGGAGTGGAAGGTTCAGTTTTACCATCAGTGGATTTTTTTATTTTCTCAGTGCTTCGGTTTCTACCATCATGCCTGCGCGGAGGCTTTTCATCTCTTCGGGAGTGGCATCGTCCAGCTCGATGCGAACGGGAATGCGTTGCTGCACTTTCACGAAGTTGCCGGCTGAGTTATCAGTCGGAACCAGGGCGTACTTGGAACCGGTTGCTTCGGATATGGCGGTAACTGTGCCGTGAAAGATATGCCCGCGGAAAGCATCGACCTTGATGCGTACTTTCTGCCCGATGTAGATGTGGGAAATCTGCGTTTCTTTGTAGTTGGCGGTGATCCATTTGTCGTTGCCCCGTACAAGATAGGAGATGGTTTGCCCAGCTTGTACGAATTGTCCCGGTTCGAGGGTACGGCGCCCCATATATCCATCGTAAGGAGCGGTGACTATCGTATAAGAGAGATTCAATTTTGCCATATCCAGATCTGCTTCTTTGCGGAGGATATTCGCCTCGATGCCAGTGGATTTCTTACTTGTTTCGGAGTATTGGGATTTTGCCGCTTCCTTTTGTTGCAGCAGGGCCTGATAGCGTGCTTTCGTTGCTTCGTAGGCGGTTTTTACCTGTTCATACTGTTGCTGGCTGACGGATTCTTCGGCAAGCAGGTTGGCATAGCGGCGATAGTCCTGTTCCTGCTGCCAGAGCTTGGCCTTGGTTTCTGCAATGTTGGCTTCCTGAATGGCTACATTTACTTGCGAGGTCTGAATGCCGGAGCTTAATACGTCTTTTGCACCTTTCGCATCCATCAGGGCAGCTTCCGCATCCTTTACTTTGATGAGATATTCCCGGTTGTCAAGAATGAGAAGGGTGTCTCCGGCATGTACAGGCTGGTGCTCCGTGAAGCGGACTTCCTTGATATAACCCGAAGCGCGGATATTGAGCGGAGCTATATACTGGTCTACTACGGCATCATTGGTGATTTCGTAATGAACGTATTTCCAGAAGTAATTGATCGTCCATGAAATTCCCGCCAGTGCAAGGAGGATACATACCGTATTGAGGGTGATATTCCTTATTCTTAATCTCTTTAGTTGCTTATGTTTCTTTTGTAATTCGGACATAGACTACAATTGTAAATTAATAATTAAAAAATGAAGCATTAAAGCATGCCACAGGTTCGCTGTAATTCATAGTAAGTGTAAATGGCCTGCGTACGGGCAACGGTCAGTTGCAGTTCAGCATCCAGCCGCACGCTGCTTGCATCCAGCAGGTCGGTGAGGATGGAAAGCTGGTTCAGGTAGCGGTTTTGCACAATCCGGTAGTTTTCTTCTGCCTGGCTGACAGAGAGCTTCAGAGCTTCTATTCGGTTCAGAGCCTCTTTATGGCGGGTGTAGGCAGTCCGGATCTGAATACGGACGTTCTGCATCAGGAGTTCTTCGGCATACTTTTGAAGTTGTACCGTCTGCCGGGCTTCGTGCATCTTGTGCTTATTCTGATAAAGAGATGACAGGTTGTATGAGAGGCTGAGACCGATGTTCCAGTTGTTGTTGTACATGTCAGCCAGCGTAGTGCTGAGTGGGCGTGCAAGGGTGTTGCCCGCATGCAGTGACAGGCTGGGAAGGTAGTTTGCTTTAGTCAGCCGGATATCGTTTTCTGCCAGCAGGGTTTGTTGGCGGACAATCTGCATGCCCGGATAGTTGTTGTAGGCTAATTGTACATATGTATCATAATCAGACACATTGACGGCGGTATACAGTAAAGTGGTGTCCGGTGTTATCAGCTGTGATTCGTCTAGTCCCAACAGAATATCAAGTTGCTGCGAAGCTATGGCGATGCTGTTGTCAGCTTCCTGATAGGCCAGACGGTCGTTGGTCAGTTGCAACTCACTGCGGATTTCATCATTGCGGGTGACTATGCCTTCTTTTTTCATCCGGCGGATATCTTTCAGTCGGTGTTCGGACTCTTCGATATTGCGTGCCAGCACTTCCCGCTGTTTGTAGTAACTGAAAAGCGTCATGTACTGTTGCAGTAGTACCAGCTTGATTTCGGCTTCGTTGTCGGCACTGGTCAGGGCGGCTATTTGCTTTTTAAGTTCGGCCTGATGTATTTTTGCTTGTATCCTTCCTCCCTGGTAGAGGGGCTGCGTCAGGTTGATGTTATAGTTTTGTGACCAGTCCGGCGTTTCGGGGCGCACGGGATGTGAAAGTCCCCGCTGAAAGATGACAGGCTGGCCTATGATTCCGGCACTGGCACCTACTTGGATATCAGGCAATCGGTCTGTGTATGCAGACTTCTTTTGATCATTATAGATAACCTCTTGTAGTTTGCTCTTTTTAAGTTGAAGACTGTTTTCTGTGCCCAGACGGAAAAGTTCGTCTACGGATAATAGATGAGCATTCTCCTGAGCGGTTAGCCACAACGGAGCTACAGCAAGTGTGTGAATGAGTAAGAGGCGAAGAAAATTAGAACTGATTGAATATCTCATAGAGTGTCTCTAGTTGATTGGAACATGCGTTTAGGTTCTCTATTCCCATCAGTTGGCCCGTCTGGGTATAAAAATCCTTGATGAGCGGGCGTACACGGTTGGATATCTCTTCTCCTGCGGGAGTGAGGTATACAAGTCGGTTACGGCGGTCGTTAGGGTCTTCCTGGCGCATGATCCAGCCTTTCTTTTCGAGGTTTGCCATCAGATTAGTCATGCAAGCTTTGTCTTTGGCTGTCTTTTCGGCTAATGCCTGCTGGCTGATTCCTTGTTCCTGCCACAGGGAACTCAATACTTGTAACATTTCAAAGGTGATATCTATGTTATTGCGTTTCAAAACGCGTTGCAGAGCTTGGCGGAATGCCATGCGGGTTCTTAGCATTTGCTGGATAAGCCCGCGGGATGAATTGTAATTCTCCATTGCTACGTTGCTTTTTATTTTTCGGGCGCAAAGGTAGAGCTTTTTATTGGAATTAGTCAAATGTTTGACTAATATTTGTAGGGAGAACATTTGAAAGGGCTACACACCAAGCAACATTTTTGATACAATTTCTTACGATGTAATGAGTATGAGTGAGGTTTTATACAGAGGTAATGAACTCGTTCAAACTGACATCTGTAGGCAATCCGATTTTTCTTTTAATCCGTTGTTTTGCCTTAACCACACCTGCAGTGCTTATGCAAATAGTTCTTGCTACTTCCGCACTGCTGTATCCTAAATAGGTGAGGATACAAATTATTCTTTCTCGCAAAGGCAGAACCATGAGTATCCTTTCTAAACATTCTCCACTGCGTCCGGAAAGCCAGAATAATATTTCTATGATATCAATCCAGCTTTCTTCCGGTCTCACAATATACTTACCCGGCATACCTTTCAGGCATGCCAGATTATATAATGCTGAAGAGTAATCTTTGATATAACTTTCCATGTACTATATCTTTATTATTCTGAGTATTTTAGCGGATGAAACAGCTTATTCGATAGATGATAGGATTTTATGTCATGGAACTGAGGGAAACATCGCATAGTTCCTCCCGGATATTTTTCACAAAACAAATCTGTTGATAGATAGAATCTGTTTTCATATCCCGGCAGTACAAATCTTCCGGTTCCTCCAAAGTCTGCAATTGTGAAACCAGAGTGGAAGAGGGAGGAAGGAATCAATACTTCATGATGTCCGCAATTTTGGGCTTTTAAGAATTCATCCAGGAATTTGAGGGCTTTCTCTGAAATTCTATAGATGGGATTGAAAGAGCGAAGTCTTTCTCCAAGCGGAATATCCATGGTTTTTCCTTGATAACTATTCCACCAAAACCATTCTTTCTCTTCTTCATATCCCATAATGTGAGTGCTTATAAAATCTGTATTGATGTCTGAAAACCCATCAAATAGAACGGTCCATTCGCCCGAAAATTCAACATCGTATTCTATGTTCCAGTAATGTCGATATCCGGAATGTTTTAGATAGAAATAGAGCAATGCAAAGTGATTGCTTCCCGGAGTGATGGTTTCCTCTATCGGTTCATATTTTAACTCATTGAGCATATCTGTAGTAAATATGCAATAGTCCATACCTTCTGGGAAATGAATCTCACTTTCATCTTCATGGTTCAGTAACAACACGACATCTCCGTACTTTTTAAACCCTTCTTTGATACGGAAATACTTCTCATTGATTGACTTGTGCATTTCATGTGCAACAATGACTACTATATCTTTCATATCTTTAGTTTCATCATTTGTAAATAGGTGACGGTTGATGCATTCCATGAGCTTAGCGGAGACTTTATAGTCTAATTTGCGGGCAAAAAGACGGTTACTGTTAATGATTTTCCACCAATGAGTTTCGTTAAGAACGATTGGAGAACATTTTCCGTCCCATAGAATGCAACGTTGATTGTTATTTTCTACCTTATCTGCGAAGATTGAGTTTAATATTACAGTGTGGAAGTATACTTCGTCCGCGGCGAATGTATATTTCAGCCGATTATAGAAACGTCGGAATTTCCGTTTGTTTTCGGTCATATGTTTTGCGCATTCATAGGTTATGGACATCCAGTTGGAGCCTCCATATAAATGTTCGAATTGATCGGGTATATGTCTTTTATAACCTATTTTTTTTTGTAAGGTAATGAATTTCTCAATGATTTTATACCCTTTGCGTGTGTTGTAATCAAACCAGTCATTTAGCCGGTAGTATACAAACCTGTCATAAGTGCCATGTTCCCATTTTTCTACCGGCAGTTTCATGTATTCAATAAACTCTCTTCCATTGTTATTTTTGAAAAAAGATTTAATGTCGTCTAATTTCTTTATGGGATAATCTTGCCCACTCATAAAGTGGATATAGTCAATTGAATTGTTCTTTACGATTTCTTGCAATAACAAGAGTTCGGCTTTCAGTATATTGAAGCCGCCCCAGTTTATTCTATATTTTTGATAAACTCCGGCTATTTGGCAATTGTTTTTAAGTCGTTCTATTTCTTCTTTAGTTATAATGCTTTTTTTATCGATATGGATATAGAATTTGAAATCTTCATCGAATAGCCCGATAAGATTCTTCAGTTGCTCTATGTCTTTGTGCCAAAGTAGCAAAATAGCATGTTTCATCTCTTTATTATTTTATCCAGTTCCATGTTTTAATGTACTCTTTCAACTCATCAGGCTGCATACTGCATACGTGGCAGTATTCTTTTTTAGTTATATATGCCACTTGCTCGTTACCATCACTGCTATTATTTCCTCGTGAATGGTATAGGTGGTATAGAGCCCCCGGTATTTTTATCGGCTTCTTGTTAAGAATCATCAATCTTTTATAGCGTTCCGCATCCTCCGGTCCCCATCCTATGAAATGTTCATTTTCCCATCCACATTCTTTATACAGTCTGACATTAACCAAAAAAGCTCCTCCTACAGAATAGTAACCACACATCAGGAACTTCATCATAGGGGACTTTTCTAAAAGACTAATTTTTAAGTTCTTGCAAAAGAGTGAAGAAAAGAATTCGTTAATGCTCCAAAAACAGCCGTCATAAGGATATGCCATAGTCGCCTGTTCTTCAATGATTGTCTTGTATGCCTTACTCAGTTGAGTAATAGGAGCAATGGCATCCGTATCCCAAATGGCGGCTATCTCTGTGGTGGTCTGTGCCAGCATTTTATTGATATAGTATGTTCTATGAAATGTCGGGTTTTCATCGTATATGAAGTGATAAACCAATCCTTCAATTGAAGGCAACTCTTTTAGATGCTGTTCTTTATCTGCTTCCATTACTATATAATTACAGCGGATATTTTGTGCATAAAATTTCAAAATGGTCAATAGATTACGTTCTCTATGCGAGGAGTCTATACGCACGGGAATGCAGAATGTCAAGTTCTCCAAATTTATTTTCTTACTGTTCCTCATAATCTTCTTGCTTTGTGTGGATTAATAAGCCGAATCCCCATCCGCATAGTGTTTCTATACTGATATTTCCCTTCCTGATTATTTGTGTAACTTCGTAGTGAAAAGAAGGAGTTTGCTCGTTGAGCTGTTCCAAGGCTGTATTAAAAATCTCCGGCTGGCTATATAGCAGGCTATAAAAGCCTAAGTTGCCTAAAAACTCTATATAGAAATTTATTGTATGATTTTGGGGCAAATTATTTACACTTTTGATAAGTGCATGGTAAATATAGTCATCCAATGGCACTTTGTTTTTGATTTGATGATATATATTCTCTGTTGACTTTATTAGATTTTGTGTTTGATATGGATAAATATGCTCTTTATCCATTTTTTTTAGAAAGAAGAGAATGGAGTGAAGCATTGGTAAAGATATATCCATGGGAGAGTATATATCTTTTATCGTACAATGCAGCAGTCTGTCACATTCGTCTATCAATGCAAGCAGTCTCTCTTCTATAACGTATCTTTGGAGCGAGTCTTCTTGATTGAACAACTGTGTCAGGTAAATGCCGATAGAAAATAGAGGCTCTTTTTCAGGCAGGTAGATTGGCATTGTTATACTTTGGTATAAATAGTCGCTCCACACTACCTTGTGCATATTGGTGGTAATACTATTTTCTTCTAATACTTCATTATTGGATAAGTATTTCATTCCCCATGCTATACCTATTTTCCCGTCAAACAAGCGATTGGGCAATTTATTGGTGGCATTAATAACTTCAAGCAGCATTGTTGCAGATAAACTTCTGGCTTTTCTGTTATTCTTATATTCTGAATAGAGTGCCATAAATATGCATATTTCCATTAGTCCGCCTTTCAAGTAGGGTGGGAGGCACTTCCGGTCTTCGTTAATCAAGCGTTTATAAACATCATCAACTAGTTCTCTTTTCATATATCACAGTTTTAGATTCAATAATCTTTCAAGTAGGTTTTTCTCTTTTGTCACTATGGAGGCTGTGCCTTTGATGGTTTTTATCAATGGCAGTTCTTTTCCGTAGTTTGTTTTCAGATTGTGTGGCAAAGATATTTCCAGTACATAATATCCTTCTTGGTCAGGTACCGGAGATATTGAAACAACCTTTCCTTCTATGAAGCCGAACTCTTGTTCCGGAAACGCGGGGAAGCGGATGATTGCCCGTTGTCCTGTTTTTACCTTGCCGATTCCATCCATTGGGAGAAGAGCTTTTCCTATGGGTCTTGTTGCATTTTGAGGAATGACTACGAACATGGTTTCACCACTTTCAACGGTTTGGCTCATTTCCCATGGTTGCATGAAGGCTACCGTACCGTTTACCGGACTTACCAACAGATAGTTCTTTTCCCATTCAGACAATGCTACTTGCAGGGAGGCTATGGTGTTCAGAAGTTCCGTCTCATAGATTCTGTCTTCCTTCATGTGTTGCAGATAATTGTCCCAGGCAAGCATACAGGAAGAATAGGCCGTTTGTGTATCTCCCAACTCAGGGATTCTGTGGAAAAACAGAATGTCCGTCTGCTCAATTTGCGAACCTTGTGCTTTCCATGCTTTCAGGTTTTCCTGTAAGTAGAATATGTCTTCTGTTGTGGCGGTATTTTGTATTACACCGATAATGTCTTTTTCATGGATAGCCTGCTTATTCGTTACATACAGTTGCTCTATCCTTCCTGCTGTTTTGGCGATGATGTATGCAGGCGGTGCTTGCGTGGTAAGTGTCATTTCTGCTTCTACCGAATCCGGATAGTTGAAAAATGTGCTGCCAATCAAGAGTATGAGCAAGATGCCCAGTAAGACGGAAATGCCATAGCGGAGAATAGATGGTGGGATATGATTCATCACTTCCTGCACTTCCTCGCTTCTCAGTTCAATTTCCTTATGTATATTGTCTTCTCCCATACTTTGATATTATGTTAACTGCCAAGTTCCAGTTGATTTTTTACTAATTGGTAATATTTCCCTTTTTGGGCAGTGAGTTCATGATGAGTTCCTTCCTCGGCTATTTTCCCTTTATCCAGTACTACTATCTTGTCGGCATTGCGAACGGTGCTGAGACGATGAGCAACTACAACAACAGTCTTGCCCTGGTAGAACTTGTTTAAATGTTCCATTATCTCTTTCTCATTGTTGGCATCCAGGGCATTGGTTGCTTCATCAAAGAATAGGAAATCAGGATTTTTATATACGGCGCGTGCAATAAGTAACCGCTGTTTTTGTCCTTGGCTGACTCCGTTTCCCTCCATTCCTATCTTAGTGTTGTATCCTAAAGGCAGAGAATCTATAAAGTCGCGGATATTGGCTACAGTTACTGCATGCTTTAGTCTCTCAAGGTCAATCTGCTCTTCGCTGACGGTAATGTTATTGGCTATCGTATCCGAAAAAATGAATCCGTCTTGCATTACGGCTCCACTTTTCGATCGCCATAAATGTGGGTTAATAGTTTCCAGAGAAGTATCTCCTAATCGTATTTCTCCTTTTTGCGGGGAATAGAATCCTAACAACAACTTTACCAGTGTCGTTTTTCCGCTTCCACTGGCACCAACGATGGCAGTCACTTTTTTTTCGGGTATGCTGAGGCAGACATCATCCAGTACATAGTCGCGGTCGGAACCGCTATAGCTGAAAGATACATGAGTGATTGTGATGTTTTTCTGCATCGGAAGTATTTGTTGTTTGGATGCAATATCCTGTTCTTCATCTTTCCTTTCATGTATCTCGTTCAATCTTTCCAAACTGATTTTAGCATCTTGCAGTTGCCGAGCGAATCCGATGAAAGCACCTATAGGGCCGTTAAGCTGGCCAATGATATAGGTGAGAGACATCATCATACCCAATGTCATTTGCCCTTCCACTACTGATTTGGCAGCTATAAATGAAATAATGATATTGGTTGTTTGGTTGAAAAAGACAGAACCTACTTGTTGTACTTGTCCCAAAGCCAGTCCCTTGACACTGATTTTGAATAATTTTACTTGAATACGTTCCCATTGCCACCGCTTCTGTTTCTCACAGTTGTTCAGTTTTATTTCCTGCATGGCTGTTACCAGCTGTATCAGGCTGCTTTGTTCGCTGGATGCTTGTGAGAAACGTCGTATATCCAGTTCCCGGCGATACTTCATAAAACAGAGAATCCATACTACATACAGCGAATTGCCGAGGAGGAAAATACCTAGGATAATCAGGTTGTAATAAGCCAGAATAAAGCCGAAAATGAAGAAATTGACGAATGAGAACAAGGTACTTATGGACGATCCGGTCAGAAATGTTTCTATGCGGTTATGGTCCCCAATACGTTGCATGATGTCACCTATCATTTTGGTATCGAAATAGCGTAAAGGCAACTTCATCAACTTGGCTAAGAAGTCAGATATGAGAGAGATGTTTATACGTGTGTTCATGTGCAGCAATATCCAACTGCGGATAAAGTCTACAGACAGCTGTGAGATGGATATTATCAGTTGAGCTACGAGAATTAAGGTGATGAAATTAAGGTTCCCATCCCGGATGCCGACATCTACCAATGATTGTGTGAGAAACGGGAATATCAATTGCAACAAACTGACGGTCAGCATGCCAAGTATCAATTGCAACAGTTGTTTTTTATAGGGTGTAAGGTATTGCAGGAAAAATGAAAGCTTTCTCTGTTTGCTTTCCGGTTCATCTTCCTGGCTATAAAAATCCGGTGAAGGTTCCAGAGCCAATGCAGCTCCTTTCTCATCTCCATCAACCTTTGTTGATAACCAGCATTTTTTTAATTCTTCTTCATGGTAGGTGACTAGGCCAGTTGCCGGATCAGCAATATGGAAAAAGTGTTTTTTTTTCTTTTTTCGTATCTTATAGCATATTACGAAATGTCTTTGTTGCCAATGTAGAATACATGGAAGTGGCACATCCTCAATTAGCTGTTGAAAAGAAATACGTACGCCTGATGTGCGGAAACCTATAGATTCGGCAGCATCGCTAATACCCAGCATGGACACTCCTTCACGGGTAATGAAAGAGCGGTCGCGCAAAGTTTGTAACGAATAGATTTTTCCGTAATAATGGGAAATCATCCGTAGGCAGGTGGGGCCGCAGTCCATCGCATCAAGTTGGAAATAATGGGGAAATGCAATTTTCATTCTTAATTCCAAGATTTAAAACCTAACCAACGATTTATGTATTTCACTCTTTTATCAAGCAGAGATTGGGCTTTCCAATCGCCAATTCAATATTGGATAGAGATGGACAAAGCCATTGATAAATACAGTCGGAACAAGGTTTTTGTTTACGTACATTAAACCAGGATTGCCCTTTGGTAAACTCTTTATAAACAAGATCTATTGGTAAGTTTTTAATTGTACCCAGTGAGGGATGATTGATATTTGAATAGACACGACCATCAGATAATACCGTTAATCTTCCGAAATCATTAAGGTTTATACTTTGTCTGACAAAAATATCTCGTTTGGTAAGGGGTATCTCAGTAAGTTCTTTTTTATCCAGATATACTAAATTCCTGAAGAAATCAAGATTGTCTTTCACTATGGGAATTATTTGATAATCTAATTTTTTGTTATCCCTTTCTATTGTATCTAAAACATATTCATATTCCGCCTCTGATGCAACAAGGAAGTAGTAACACACATTTATTTTATTATGATTAACCAACAATTCTTCCATACGGTTTATGTTCTTAACCATTACTTGTACAATGGTATCCTCCTGCATTGTCAAATCTGTATATGCTTGCATGTAATGCAAATAATCTATATCAGTAACAGTTATCACTAATTGAATATGCAGTTGATGTAGCTCATTCAGTAATATAGAATAAGAAGGATATGTAAATAGAGAACCAATGAGATAAATGCGCGTTAAATAAGGATTCTTGCTATTGTAGCAGAAGTCTATGATATCACGATAATCTAAACTTTCATTTATCTTTAATGGATATATAATCTGTTTGTATAACTCGTTTTCACCATTGGCAGTCCCATTGATGTAGAAGAAAACTTCATGCAAATTATCAAGTATAGTACCCTGAATGCCTCTATTGTGTTCCCATACATAACGTTGTGTATTATCCTGAACTTTTAAGATAGGCATCAACGAAATAGGACGTTCCTCATAGGTTACTTCTCTTGTAAGGCATCCCATGTTATTAGTTATAATGGAATCAATCCATGCAACTGTCTTTTTATCTTGAAGCTGATTATCAGATACCATTACTGAATACAAATTGTCAGCCTTCAGCAACTCATTACCTATTTTTTTCACTTCCCCTGTATTCACAAAATGGAAAGACGTTGCATTCAATGTATTGTACAGTAATCCTTCCTCTCCTTTAAGCCATAGGAAAGTCTCACTATTAAGTGTTAGCCAATTCTTTTTCATAGTCTATGATCTTATAGATACCTCATTTAAAATCCTTTGATAAGCTCCCGGATGCTTTCGCAAATAAATTAGCTGCTTTGTAGCATTGTGAGTCCATGACTTCATCGGACAGAAACTCAGGCACTTTGTTTCGTTTGTTCTGATATCATCAATTTGATATACACATTGCATGCAGTTCTTGTACAAAGCACAAACACTGCACTGTTTGTTATATTTTTGTACAAAATGGTTATGTCTATCTGCAACATATTCATAATTCAAATCAATATATTCATCGTGTATGAATCCTACAGCGAAATCATGGTCTATACGTTCGCAAGGGATGATTTTCCCGTTTACTGTAATAAACATTTTTTTAGAGAAAGGAGTACATGTTCCTGTAGGAAAAACGGTTAATTTATTTTTATCTAGAAACAATTCGTTATAAGTGTTATATACATTGTTGGTTTCAAAGAAAATATAATTGGCCAACTGATGTATATCAGGAGCGCTTATGAACATTTCAGCTTCTAAAGCCTCGCAGTTATGCGCTTGTTTGAGGCTTTCAGAAACATTTTTATAAGTATTTATAAACTCTTTCTTTTTATCATCTTTAATACCTGAATTGTTTAGAGGGGCAATTCTGGGGGATTTGTTAAAATTGTCTTTAATAAAGCGATAGGTCGCTTCAACGCTGTTCCTATTATGTAAAACAGCGTTGAATTGAACTAACTTATCAAAATAATCCGGATATTTTTCTTGTAATAATTTGATGTTGTGAATAACTCGCGAGAAAGAATTACGACCGGTATGGTCAACCCTGTAACTTTGTCCTTCTTCATCGCCATCCAAACTAATAAGTAAACGAATATCTTTTTCTACAATGAAATCCATATACTTATCAAGCAACATCGCATTTGTAGTCATGTTGTAGAAATACTTTTTTCCTACGAAGTCGAGTGATTCCAAATAAGATATAATCTGTTTGATTAACGGTACATTCAGCAATGGCTCTCCTCCATAAAAGCTAATTGATATGGGAAAAGAAGTTCCTTTTACATAGCTTTTTCTCCATAAATCATGTAAATAATCTATGATTAATTGTGCTTTTTTAAAAGGAAGCATTTTATTTATCCGTTCATCATATCCCTGATAGAAATCTGCATAGCCGCAATATTTGCATCTTAAATTGCAAGCATCGGTAACCTCAAAGACCAATTGCTTCAAGTGTATCAGATTATGTTCTATCTGATTGGCATCAACTAATTGAAACCTATCATTCATTCTTTCTTCTTTCATTTCCCCTTTTGCTTTAGTTTGCCCATAAACAAGATGTTATTGCCTTCTTCATCAATGGATTCCAACATTGTTTCCAACTGTTTGCGATCCTCGGCAGAACAGTCGCTGTCGGCAAGGCGTTTTTCTATTTGAGTAATTAGACGTCCCGGCTCAAACATCTGATAGAACCATCCGTTACTGAAATTGAACATTGGAGCCTCCATGTGCCCGAAAAAGTCATTTATCAGTCGGGCGTAATTTGAAGTTTGCTTTTCTTTATTCACTGCTATAATACCCTTGTCCCATAGCATGGCAGTCAGATAATAGCCGGGCAACTCATTATAAATGTGCAGTGGAGTTTCGGACACTTTACCAAAATCCATCTTGAACTTGGGATAGATTTTGTTAGCATTCTTGTCATAGTGGAAAAGTGTGTCGCAGGAGGACAGCCAGAAGCTGAATTCAGGAACATTATGGTAAGCAAATATATCTTGATTGAAGTTTTCCTGCAAAAAGTTAGGAGTAGGCTTTAGTTCTTGTTTAAATAAACCGTTTTTGTTATATACGGTAGCGAGGAATTTTTCCTTATTGTATGTGAAAGGCATGTGAATAATGGTTATGTCTCCATTGTCATCCACCTCTACTTTCGGTTTGCTCAGTTTTTCTTTGGTGACAATTTCGCGTACAAATTTTCCGTCAGTATTATACACTAAAACCTTGGGTAAAGAAAAGAAAAAGGATAAATATATTTCTCCAGTTTTTTCATTAATAGCTTCATCATAAATAGTTTGTGAATATTCCCCCGGACCATTTCCTATAGCTCCGACTTGGCATTTTAATTTTCCATTGTGGTCAAAAAGTAAGAAAGGCAGACTCTCAGATTGGCGAATACCTATGTAATGATCCGTAATACATAGGTTACAGCTTTTGAAGAAAGCGTTATCTGTATTTTCAAAGCGTATGATTTTGAGATCTTCCACCAATTCGCTTAAGTTAATATTAATGGTATTTTTTACTTGATCAAAGTGACAAACAGTCAGTGCGTTCTCATTAGACTCGACAAATGTCAATGTGCCGTCACCTTTAGGGGAAGTGCTGCAACTTGCCGTTACTAAAACTGTATATAAGGCTACTGCGACTTTAAATCCTTTTATATTCTTCATATTTTCTTATTTATTTAGCTTCATATTGAAGATTTTACATAGCACTGGCATTTATAGGTGCTCCGTATTTAGAACGTACCGGGGTTTCGTTTATCCTGCCTGGAGTAAATTTGGGTAATAATTTAAGTACTCTGATAAATTCTTTATCTATAGCAGGATGTATGCCTTTAACGATTATCACATCTGAAACGGCGCCATCTCTTTCTACGATCAAGTCAACCCTTCCTTTGCCGCTAACAGGCTCTATATCTGGATATTTGAAGTGTTTACTGATAAAATCAAGAAGTTGGGAGTTATTTAAAGAAGGAAATGCTCTTACCACTTCAGACTCTTCGTAGATTTTATTCAAATCTATCTCTTTTGACTCAACTATATTACTTTGGGGGGGCTTGTTCTGTTGAGAATCAGCAGTTACCGGCTTTTTCTCTTTTCTGCTGCTATCAATAGTATAACCTTTTTCTTCAAGAACTGTTGTAGAAGCCTCATCTGTTAACGTGTCTGATAGAACTGTTTTTACATCTGCTTGCTTACTTGATTTTCCGGTACAACCTATTACTGTAATTGTGAGGAAAAACATACAAAAACAATACCGTGCATTCTTAAGTACTAATATTTTCATACAAATATGTTTTATAACAATTTTTTATAGATATACGTTCATATTCATTGAAATGAAGAATCGCATAAATAATTTTTGATTTTCATGTATTGAAAAAATTCTCTGTTGAAAAATCACTCACTAATAAAAATGAGAAAGTATTTTTAACAGAGATTTTTTCATATAGATACCATTTTATTGATAATCCAACAGATCTTATCTGCTAAAAGATAAAGCTGATAAGATGGCAGGTCACTTCATGCATGCGGTTGAAATGTTAAGTAACAAATCAATTGGAGTTGCTAGATGTACTTTGTGAATCATTGGCATTTCCATTAGCATGCGTAGATGATCCTCCATAATAAGAATCATTAGGCCCTTGTTGAGGACCAGCATAGGAGCAGAGACATACGCTAATGCAAGCACAAGCCCCACCTTTAAGCATGTTTTGTTCTCTTTCTGCCATCTCGTCTTGAGCAAGATTCTGCAAAGAAATTTTTTTAAGTTTCTTCATACTTTAGATGTTTTTTAATTGTTAAGATAAGTATCACATGGATTTTCCATGTGATTGTATATATCATGAATTCTCCTGCAGAAAGAATCCAATGAATAACACTCTAAAACCTTATTTCTAGCTTCCTTTGTCATCTGACTGTTCGATTTCTCACTAATTAAATAGCTGATAATCTTTTCTTTCAATGATTTAACATCCCAATTCTCCCCATATTCAAACACAGTACCCAATTCTCCGTTTTCTACTATTTCTTTCAGTCCTGTCGTATTATTGACAATAACCGGAAGCCTGTGCATCATCATCTCAACAGCTACATATCCAAATTCCTCATGTTTAGAAGGTACTACTCCAATATCTGCTATGGCATACAAGTCATATAGCTGCTCCTTAGGGAGGAATCCGGTAAAAACCAATCCTGACCAACATGGAGCGGCAGTACTGAAAGCAAGAGTATAATTTCCACTTCCGGCTATAACCAATTTTGTATTAGGAATCTCTCTCTGTACTAATTTGACGGCTTTTATCAATTCTGCAAAACCTTTTACTAAATCAATTCTACCCGCAAATAATACTATTTTGTCATTATCATTAAATCCGTATTTCTTTCGCAAAGAATTTAGTTCTTCTTTATTTCTTGGTTGATATTCATCTTTTAGAGCATTTGGAACAAAGACTAATTTGTCTTGGGGGATTTCATAAAGTTCTTTCAGCATTCTATAAGAATGGTTAGCTATTGTTACTACATAGTCACAACACTCCATCATAAATGCCTTTTCTCGTTCAAAAGTTTTCTTTACCTGATTATCTTTGTTTCCTATAGGATTGGCTAAAATTTGTTTTAGCCAATCCTGATCTCCCAATAAATCAAAGCTCCAATCAGTATAGTGAAGAGTGAATACAATTTTGGCCTGCAATTTCTTTTTGAATAGCAAAGCTAAATCATGATGGATAGCAAAGTTGAAATGGCAATAGATTTTTTTAGGTAATGTGAGACGTGAAGCTAAATAGTAAAATACCCCTCTATAATATTGTTTTTCATCCAAGGATGAACTGTAATATTGCATTTTGCCCGGCATTGGTATTTCGTAATAGGCAATTCCGTCTTTTATCTTCCACTGTACTTCTTTGGAACGAGCATGCAAAATAATTACATTCAGGTTCCATGCTGAAAGATCAAAGCATTGGGTCAATTGGCTGATATATGTGCCTACTCCATACTTTCCTGCTACACTCTCTTCTGAAATAATGAACAAACATTTCTTTGAAGAGGTACTTAATTCATTTTCGTATAGATTTTGGGCACGTTCGTATAAGGAATCCGCTTGTAATAGAAACGCTTGTTCTGTTTCGTCACATTCTTTACCATTTACCTTTTCTTTTATAAATTCCTTCAATCTTGAATTTATGAAAAAAAGAGACTCGGAACGCCTTATCAGGTTGCGGTCACTATGCATAATAGAGCCTTGCCGTTGGCGGTAGAAATAAAAATCAATATTAATATCAATAACTTTCTTGGCAAAAAATAGTGCATAAGGCATAAAGAATTCATCTTCATGAAAGGCAGCTTCAAAGTGTAATTGATTCTGTCGAATAAATTCCAGTCGGTACAAGTTACTCCATACCATAGGTATATAGCATCCTGTTTTCATTAATAACTTGAAACATTGTTTTCCTTCCATCGTTCCGGGATAGGATTGAAAAACTGCGGATTTATCGCCTACCCGGTGTGAGGTGCCATCTTCATAGGTATATAGAACGCTGCCGAGGACAATGTCAGCCGAATAGGTATCGGCACGTAAAAACAATTGTTCGAAGGCGTCTTTGGACACATAATCGTCACCGTCTACAAAACCAATGTATTTGCCTCGTGCCAGAGATAAACCAACGTTGCGGCTTTGGGTTAATCCTTTGTTTGACTGATGAACAACACGGAAACGCTGATCGGAATGGGCATACATTTCCGCTATCTCACCCGTCTTGTCTGTAGAACCATCATCAATAATAATCACTTCTATCTCTTTTAATGTTTGACATTTTAGAGAATGAAGGCATTCCTCAATGTAGTTTTCTACATTGTAAGCCGGGATTAATATGCTGACTTTAATATTATTCATAAATGGTTCTTAGTTTTACTAATCCTCTTTTCCAACTTTTTTCCTTCGAAAAGGGATGAGTTGCTAATAGATCTAATATCCGATTCCATGTAGAATCTGTATTATATTGCATGGAATACAGCAGAATGTTGTTTCTTTGGCAAGCCTCTTCCAACTCTTTCAGGTAAGAAGAATCAAAAGGTTGGTTATTTTTTATTGTTCTGACACTATCAATGCGGCTTCGCACATATATTGCAATACCTTCCAATCCATATTCAAAAGTCATATCGGACATTCTACGTACATCACGTTCCATTATTTTCCGGTCAATGTCACATAATATATCATCTGTATCTCCTTCTATGAAATTTAGCCTTTTCATTAACTCAATTCCCCAACCAATGCCGCATAATCCATCTGCAAAAGTAATGGGAAGACCTATGTGAAGATTATCGCATATATCATCCAATAATTCTCCGGCAAAATCTTCGTACCAGTTGTTATGGGTATATCGTGCCTGAAAGAAAAAGAATAAGGCTATACCCATTTTTCCTTCAAGAAGACTTGGATTTAGACAGAAACCTCCATTTAGTATCTGGTAATCTGTTATTTGTTTTATGGATGAATTATACGGCATATACAATTGCGAGAAAGAAAGATTTATGGTTTATTTATTTTATATAAAATGTTCCATATAGATTTGTTCCACGAGGCGTTGTAATCGTAATGTGATACATGCCTTGTGAAGGATGATCTATATAAAATGCTTCTGTCTGGAATTCAGTAAAAGAAACCGTACGACTTTCTGTTTCACCTTCAGAACTGGTAAGTGTAATTGTAACATCAGTCATGGCTATGTAGAATTGCACGAATACAGCATTCTCTTCTAGATATGCTTTAAGAGGAAATGATAAAGATTTGGTTTGTGCTAGTTCTATTTCACCTTTTATCTTAATATCTTTTGCTTCATCTGAAACGATACTATAAATCGGAAGACTGAATAATATTAAAATCGATAAAACTACTGTTCTCATAATATTTATTTTTTGGTTTGTGACAAAATTAGATAGAAAAAAGGAACATTATCATAGAAATTGGAAATATTGTGAGATTATATAATTTGTTGTAGATTAATTTGTTACATTAGCTCTTGTGTGGTTTTTGCGACAAAATAAGAACTCTTTTGGTGGAAGTGATATCAAAAACCAGGTAGTTTCTCGTATATAGATATGTATTCTTTTAATATTCTAGAATTTTTTCTTTTGTTTATGGTGAATATGCCTAATGTATCAGCTTGCTCTTCTAATTTTAAAAAGGGACACACAACAAAATAAATAGGGCGGTTAAAAAAATCGTGTATCATGATTCTGGTTTCTGGGGAACAGTGCAGACAAGCTTGTAATATGCATGCTACTCTGAAACGTCCGTCTACCAATACTAAATCGTATGATGTCTTTTCATGAAAGGCTGAGGATGAATATAGTGGCCATTGATTTTGATTACTATTGTCTATGGGATATCCCCATTCACCAGTTGGCCCTATGTTGATTAGTAATGGTTTTATACGTTTGGTATATACACCGCATTTTATGGAGGGTATATTTAAGAGTTTCTCATTCCAGAAAGAGGCATCAGATTCTACTACTGTTATATGCTTAATGGTCTCTATTTCTGTAGCCAACAAAGTGCTGTTCCCGGAACCAAATTCCAGATAGTTTTGAGATTGCATGAGTGCTTTACGTAATAAAGCTAATTCTTTTTCAGTCATTTTCTTTAAGGTTAAATTTATAATATTATGTATGTTTATATCTATTATGTGCATATGCCATTATAAAATCGATAAAGCTTTCTTTACTCCCTTTTGAAAAGCCGAACTTTTCGCATATACGGCTGATGTACCGTTCAATGCTTCGAGGTTGTACATTGAGAAGCTGTGCGACAGTATCAAGAGGTAAGCCTAAAGCTGTCAAGTAACAAATGTCTTTTTCACGTCCGGTGAGTGAGGGGTATTTGTCATTCAAACGGATTGCAAAGTTTTGATGGGTGATATCCAGCCAGTGGTGGAGATTATCTCTATTTGCAGCCGGAGTATATTCTTTTTGTTCCGTAATTCTGAGGAATGTTTGTAACGCTTCGGCATCTGCTGATGAAACGGAGATGTCTTTTGCCCGGAACATGGTTTCCAGCTGCTTTATACGTGTATCTTTTTCTCCTTTTTCATTCTGTAAGTCTATGATTTTATTTAAAGCCTCTTCTCGTTCCAGGCTGTGTAGATTCTCGCTTTCTTCTACCATTGTTTGGAGGACATCTATCCGCTCTTGTAACTTGATAGACCCTTGTTTTTGTTGGGATAACTCTTTTCCTTTTTGTTTCCTATATATTTTCAGACTATAAAAATAGAGGGATATTAATGCTATCACTATTAAGAATCCAATAGCAATAGTGAGATACCAATTCATTCGTATTTCGGCATTTTGCCTGAGGGTAATGGACTTGTCATATTTTAGTTGTAATTCTCTGATTTCCGTACTTTTTAGCTCATCCCGAACGGAATCAATAACTGCAGTGTATTTTTTAAGATACCCAACAGCTTTCTTATATTGTTTATCCTCTTCTGCTTGTTTATATAATGTAGAATAGATATTCACTTTTACAGTTAAATCAGATGTTCCCAAAGCCGCATATAATAAACTGTCAGCTTTTTCTTTATGTCCCATTTTGATATATAGTTCTCCCCATACGGATAGTGCTTTATAACTAAGTTTTCCATTTGAAACTTCTTTCAACTTCTGTAGAAATATCTCTGCTTCAGTATATTTTTCCTTATACATTTTTTGTACCGCTATGTTGTGGAATATTTTGGCTTGGATATTAGAGCCTACTTTTGAGACTATGTTTAGAAGTTCTGAAGTACACCATTCAGCACTATCTTGTTTATTCTGGTAATCAGATGAAATATATATCCCCATTAGATTAATTAAATCGTTGGTGCTATTTGATAAATATTTTTCTGCTTTATTGATAGATAACGATTTCTTATAGTATGTTTTAGCTATATCGTAATTCAATTCCATTTGATTCAAATATCCCAAATCACTATATATCCGTGCAATCAGATGAGTATCCGTCATTTTCGGTATGCACTCTTCTGCCTGTTTGTATGCCTGGATCGCCTTTTCGGATTCGTGCAACTCATTCAATACGCTCCCTTTGTACAGATATGCTGCTCCTTTTCTGTCGGCATTTTCTTTTTCCTTATAATAATTGATTGCAATATTTATCAGAGAATCTGAAGGTGCCAAGATGTTACAGCGGTATTTTGCTTGTGTCAGTAGCAAGGCATAGTCCGCCTGTTCTTTTCCTTTGAGTTTTTCCGGCGAAGAGATTTGTTCCAGTATCTGTAAAGTAGAATCCGGCTTTTCCCATATCTGGGCTTCTGCCAACTCCAATAGTTTGGCAGTATTATCACGCTGACACGAAGAAAGGCATGCACAGCATAATAAGATATATAAGATAGCAGTTTGTCTATTTTTCATAATACTTGATTTGAATGTAAATTCAATAGACAAAGGTGGGAACAATTATTTTATTCTATGTTTAGAAATGGTTCATTTGCCTGCTATAATTATGCCATTTTCCTATTTCTCATCCATAATCTTTGGGGCAAGGCGTGTTTTTTGTTTTTACAGGTTTAAATGCTGCATAAATTACCCATAGGTAGTTGGCGAACTACTAGTAAGTAATCACCCAACTACTAGTAAGTAATTGCTCGACTACTACTAGGTAATTACTTAACTAAGACAAAGCGAATTTGGTGTAAGGATACAAAAAAAACGCAGAGCATGCATATATCTCTGCGTTTTTTTGTTTTCTGGTAAAATACTGTTTACAGTTCAATCACCAATGATTCTCTTGGTCCCATTGTCAGCGATTCACCGAATGCAACTGTCTTTCCACTAAGAATATCTTTTCCTTGTTTGGAATCTTTCAGTATTTCTTTGTAGAATTTCAAAGGAACAGTAGTCTCGGCATCTGTACCATTCAGCATTACGAATACGGTTTTACCTTCGTGCTGGCGGGCATACGCATAAACACCGTTCTGTACCATGAATTGCACCATGCTACCTTTGGCAATGACATCGTTTCCTTTACGCCAGTTCAATAAGGTCTTGTAGAAGTTATAACATTCGTTCTGTATCTTGCTGCGTCCTGCGGCTGTTAATGCGGTTTCTGTATCGCCAGACCATCCACCGGGGAAGTCCTTACGAACGTATCCGTCACTCTTGCTCTTTACACCGTTCATCATGATTTCCGTACCATAGTAGAGTTGCGGAATACGGCGGGTGGTAAGTAGCAAGGTAGAAGCTTGTTTCAGCATTGGCAGATTGTCGCCTTCACCCAGGAAGCGGTCGGTATCATGGTTTTCGATAAATGCCAGTACGGAAGCCGGGTTGGGGTAGAGGAAGTCGTATACGAAGCTATTGTACACGCGATCCAGACCTTTGAACCATGTTTCGGTCTGCTCGTTCTTGGCAGTGTTGATTTTATCGAAGAAGCTGAAGTCCATAACGGTTTTCAGGTTACTGTTCTTCGGGGCAGAGAGTTTGGAATCCATTTGCCACCAGGCTGTATAAGCCGGTTCGGTAACCCAGGTTTCGCCTACGGTGTTGTAGTTGGGGTATTCTTCGTTCAGCTCTTTCATCCAGTTGCTCATGGCGTCATAGTCGGCATACGGATAAGTGTCCATGCGGATACCGTCGATATTGGCGTACTCAATCCACCAGAAGCTGTTCTGTACAAGGTAGCGATATACGTGCGGATTCTTTTGGTTAAGGTCCGGCATAGCGGTAACAAACCAACCGTCGTTCATCTGATCGAAATCATATTGTGAAGTATAAGGATCAACGTGCGGAGTCAGTTTGAAAGAAGTCTGCACGAAGTTCTTTTCATGATCGGGATTGTTGAACCAGTCTTTAGACGGCATATCTTTAATCCATGGATGTTCTACACCGCAGTGGTTGAAGATCATATCCATTACAATCTTGATGCCGCGGTCGTGGCATTTGGATATCAGTTGCTGATACTCTTCGTTGGTACCGAAACGCGGATCAACTTTATAGTAATCGGTAGTAGCGTAGCCGTGGTACGACCCGCCGGTCATGTTGTTTTCCAGTACCGGAGTGAACCAAAGTGCGGTTATACCCAGGTCGGAGAAGTAATCCAGATTTTGCTCGATACCTGCAAGGTCACCACCATGGCGGGCATTCGGATCATTGCGGTCTACTTTGTATTCGGCCATGCCGGGGATTTGGTCATTGTCCGGATTGCCGTTTGCGAAACGGTCGGGCATTAACAGGTAGAGGGCATCGGAAGCATCAAAACCTTTGTGTTCACAGCTTTTCTTGCCGCGTGCTTTCAGTTCATACTCTTTGACGATTTTCTTTTTGCCTTGTGCAAAGGTGAGAGCTACTTTACCGGGTTTTACATCTTTCTCCAGTCTCAGGTAGACAATCAGGTAGTTCGGGCTTTCCAGCTTGACAGTGCTGCTCAAAGAAACGCCGGGATAGTTGACGGTAACGGAAGAGTTACCGATGTCTTCACCGTAGACCATAAGTTGGAGTTCGGGATTTTGCATTCCGGCGTACCAAAACGGAGGGTCGATTTTGTTTACGTTCATAGCTGCATACGTACTAAGGGAAAGTAAAAACGTTCCCAGGATAAGGAATAATTTTTTCATGATATTAGCTTTTCGTTATTATATCCGTATTTTGGTGCTAATATAAGCAAATAGCGGAGAAAGCTGCCGCTACTCCGCTATTATATACTTTATAATGTTATGCAAACGTTTTCAATGAATTAGCTACGAGCTACAAGTTACAAGTTACAAGCTACAGGCTACGAGCTACGAGTGGCTGCGCTATTACACAGCAAACCACTTGTAGCTTGTCACTCATTCACTTTCCCCTGAAAGAAGTCATCCACTTTCTTTTTCTCGCGAAGATCTTTCAGCCAAGTTTCGGCTGCACCATAATAAGTACTTAATCCTAATATTACATTTCCTTTATCATCTGTTTCGGGTTGCTCACTGCTGTTTTTGGGACGCGTTTTAAGGAAAGCCTCCAGGCAACGTTCTGTATTCTTTTTATCTTTCAACTGATATTGGTAAACATATGCCATGTCATACAAGAGCTTATGATTTTCTATATCATATTTATCATATCTGTCTTGCATCGTTTTGATTTGCTCTTTAGGCATTAGTGCCATTTTATAGCAGTCTGTGAGGCCAACATAGAGGCGTACCATAGCGCTATCGGGTGGGGTAGCATATGCCACAGCTTCTTCCAGATATGCAACTCCTTGATCCTTCCATGACGTTTTGGAACAGGAGCGTCCTAAATAATATAGCAGATTCACATTACGCTTATCATATTGGCGAGCTACTTCCAGTATATCATGTGCTTCATAAAACTTTTCTACTGCGTAATAACTGACTCCTAAATAGTAGCAGGTGGTAAATGTACTGTCCCCTAGGCTTAGTAACTGTTCGTATCTCTGTATTGCGGTCTGATAATCCTTCATCAGGCAGTATGCCAATGCGTTTTGTTGGTTTACAACAACGTTTGTACTGTCTATTTGGCGGTATTTTTCGGTAGCTTCTATAGCATAATTATAAAATGCTCCTTCGATGTGTAGTCTTGCTGCTTTGGCAGCAGCCAGAAAATCGTTGGGATATTTTTCCTGTATGTTTTCATAGCATCCCAATGCTGCTAAAATGTCATCTACCCCTTCAAAACTTTGAGCTTGTAGATGTAATGCGACAGCCGAGCTATCTGTTTCTGTAAGTAGACTGCTCTCTCCCAATGCTTCATCGAATTTCCGCTGATTCAGTAATAGAGTAATGTATTGAATACGGGTATACTTATTATCCGGATTCAGGTCCACTGCCTTTTGATAATATTTTAATGCCTGTTTGTTTTTTAATAATGACTTACAGCACTCTGCAGCTTCAATATAAGCTCGTGGATTCAGAGAATCTTGCATCACGATTTCTTCATATACCTGAAGCGCTTCCCTGTTGTTGCCAAGACTTTTCAGAGCTTTCCCTTTTTGATAGAGTAGGGGAACAGTCGGCGTCTCCTTATCAATAAGCGTCAATGCTGTCTCATAATCATAGTTTGCCATTGCTTCCTGAATAGGGTTGGTATTTTGTGCCATCAGCAATGAAGAGGCACTGAAAAAGAGTAGAATAAAGAGTTTCCGCATAGTCTTTTTATCTTTAAAGTATTGCTTAATTGGCTGCAAGTTACTAAAAAGATTTACTTTACGAAATATTCGTAGCCTCTTTTAGATAGATTAACGAATAAAAATAGCGCCCCTTCAGACGAAGGAGCGCTAAAATATACCGGATGTTTTGAATGGTAAAGATACCACTCAACGCACATGTCTTTTACATCAAGAATCCCAGCAAGATACCGGCAGCTACTGCAGAACCGATTACACCTGCAACGTTCGGACCCATGGCGTGCATCAGCAGGTAGTTTGTAGGATCATATTCCAGACCTACAACCTGAGAGATACGTGCCGAATCAGGTACGGCAGATACACCTGCATTACCGATCAACGGGTTGATCTTATTCTCTTTCTTCAGGAAGAGGTTGAATATCTTCACGAAGAGCACACCTGAAGCGGTAGCAATTACGAATGACAATGCACCCAGACCGAAGATCTTGATAGAGTCGAGCGTCAGGAACTCAGAAGCCTGAGTAGAGGCACCTACTGTCAAACCTAATAAGATAGTAATTGTATCAATCAGCGGACCGCGTGCCGTTTCAGCCAAACGACGGGTTACACCACTTTCTTTCAACAGGTTACCGAAGAACAGCATACCTAACAGAGGCAGACCGGACGGAACAAGGAAACAAGTCAGCAACAAACCGATAATCGGGAAGATTACTTTCTCCGTGTGAGAAACTACGCGCGGCGGTTTCATACGGATCAGGCGTTCGTGCTTGTTAGTCAACAAGCGCATGATAGGCGGCTGGATTACCGGTACCAACGCCATGTAAGAATAGGCTGATACCGCAATCGCCCCCATCAGGTTAGGAGCCAGCTTGGATGAAAGGAAGATAGCCGTCGGACCGTCAGCACCACCGATGATACCGATTGCACCGGCTTGCATAGGATCGAAACCTATTTCCAAAGCAATCATATAAGCACCGAAGATACCAAACTGAGCAGCAGCACCAATCAGTAACAATTTAGGATTGGATATCAGAGATGAGAAGTCCGTCATGGCACCAATACCCAAGAAGATGAGCGGCGGATACCAACCGGAGGTTACTCCCTGATACAGGATGTTGAGCACAGAACCTTCCTCATAGATACCGACTTTCAGTCCGGCTTCCATGTTGAAAGGAATATTACCGATCAGCATACCGAATCCGATAGGAATCAGCAGCATCGGTTCAAATTCCTTGGCTACCGCCAAGTATATGAAGAACAAACCTACCAGGATCATAACGACGTGGCCTACCGTTGCATTGGCAAAACCCGTGTACGTCCAGAAGTCGGCAAGGTTGTTTCCTATAAATGTGATAAATTCTCCCATATTATTCAATAATTACAAGGTCATTACCTTCGAGAACGGAATCTCCTTTACTTACGTTGATCGCAGTGATTTTACCGTCTTTGTCGGCATTGATATTGTTCTCCATCTTCATAGCCTCAAGGATAATAATAGTTTGTCCTCTCTTCACTGTATCACCCACATTGACTTTGATGTCGAGGATAACACCAGGAAGCGGTGATTTAACACCTGACTTGCCAGTAGAAGCAGCAGCCGGTTTCACAACAGGAGTTGCCGGAGCCGGAGCCGGAGTGGTAGGACGTGTTACCGGTTTAACAACCACTTTCGGTGCCTTTTCCATTTCTACCTTGTAGGGAGTACCGTTCACTTCTACATGAGCGATATTTTCGTCGATATCTCCAATGGTAACTTTATATGTATTACCGTTGATTTTATATTTATATTCTTTCATCGTTTTATCAATTTATAGGTGATTACTTTTTCAGAGGAGTTTCACGCAATGTGTAAATCTTCGAACTCCATGGTGAATAGCTGCGTTTTACACGGGTGATAGTAAGAACGGTGTCTTCCACATCGTGTACATCGCTTTGCATCTCGTGCATAGCCATGGCAATAGCAGCAAATATCTCTCCCGGAGCTTCGCCCAGTTTCTTTTCTTTAGCTTCCTGTTTGTCAGTAATACCTTTAGCCTTCATAGCATTACGCTTGCTGAGGTTAACAGATACTCTACCGACAATTTTGAATGAAATATAAAGTAGGATCAATCCGCAAAATACTACACTCATGGCAGAAATAGACATACCGATACCATCGCTATCATGCTCTTCGAATTTCTCCATCTTAGCATTGCTGTCGATAGTTTTGTTATTGGTACTCGGAGTTACGTATTTCTCTGCACTACCGTCTTTAACTTCCCATTTTTCGGCCGCATCACTTACGCGGGCATAAGATTGGTTAGCTTGTAATGCGCCTGCCGGTATGGTTATCTGATCCAATAAATTGCGTCCTGAATCATATAAACCAATCCAGTTCTGTGTTTCCGGATTCAGCGTGAAGTTCGTGTGGAATGTACCACGTCTTGCTTCTCCATCGGCCCAAAATAATGAATGTTGACGAGGTTTTACCAAAGTCAGGACATCACCTTTAGGGATAAAATAGCTGGCAGTATCTCCCGGTTGACTACTGGCTTTCAGATAGCAACCTGCTAGGTCGGCGCTGCCGTATGATCTGTTGAATATTTCAATCCATGCGCTGTGCAAGCCGTAGTCGTCCTGATAATTACCTTCGTTGGTAATCAGCACTTCATTCAGCACCAGCTTATTGTTCGATTTCTTCTCTCCGCAGGAAGAGCATACACCTAACACCAGCAGCAAGGTAAAGAATATTCCGATTTTTGTTTTATTCATAATCGTTCTTGTTTTTAGTGTTAAAAGCCTGATTACAAAGGAATATTACCATGCTTCTTAGCCGGGTTAGTCAATTTCTTAGTCTGCAACTGTTGCAAGGCGCGGATAATGCGGAAACGTGTGTTGCGCGGTTCAATCACATCATCGATGTAGCCATACTTGGCTGCATTGTAAGGATTAGCAAACAGTTTGGTGTATTCAGCTTCTTTTTCTGCCAGGAATTGAGCAGGATTTTCCTGTTCCTTAGCTTCGCGGGCATACAATACCTCAACGGCACCGGCACCACCCATTACAGCGATTTCAGCAGTAGGCCATGCGTAGTTCATATCACCGCGGAGTTGCTTACAACTCATTACGATGTGTGAACCACCGTAAGACTTACGTAATGTTACTGTTACCTTAGGTACAGTAGCCTCACCGTAAGCGTACAGCAACTTGGCACCATGCAGGATTACACCATTGTATTCCTGGCCTGTTCCCGGAAGGAATCCCGGAACGTCTACCAATGAAACGATAGGAATATTGAAAGCATCGCAGAAACGAACGAAGCGGCCACCCTTACGGGATGCGTTACTATCGAGCACACCTGCCAGATACTTCGGCTGGTTGGCAACGATACCTACGGACTGTCCGTTGAAACGTGCGAAACCGATAATGATATTCTTTGAGTAATCTTTCTGAACTTCGAGGAACTCACCGTTGTCAACGATAGCGGCAATTACTTCGTACATGTCGTACGGCTTGTTCGGGCTATCGGGGATGATTTCATTCAGAGAATCTTCCAGACGGTCGATAGGATCGGTGCAATCTACGTAAGGAGCTTCTTCCAGGTTGTTCTGAGGAATGTAGCTCAACAGTTTACGCAGCAAAGCCAAACCTTCTTCTTCGGTCTTGGCAGTGAAGTGAGTTACACCTGATTTAGTAGAGTGAACACTTGCGCCACCCAGGTTTTCCTGAGTTACATCTTCACCCGTTACAGTCTTAACCACCTTCGGACCGGTAAGGAACATATAAGAAGTACCTTCCATCATCAACGTGAAGTCAGTCAGTGCAGGAGAGTAAACAGCACCACCGGCACAAGGACCGAAGATACCTGAAATCTGCGGGATAACACCTGATGCCAGGATATTGCGCTGGAAGATTTCAGCATAACCAGCCAAAGCGTTGATACCTTCCTGGATACGTGCACCACCCGAGTCGTTGATACCGATACAAGGAGCACCCATTTTCATTGCCTGATCCATAATCTTACAGATCTTCAGAGACATCGTTTCAGACAAAGAACCGGCAGAAACTGTAAAGTCCTGTGCGAACAGATAAACCAAACGACCGTCGATAGTACCACAACCGGTCACAACACCATCACCGGGATAGTGTTTCTTTTCCATACCGAAGTTGGTACATCTGTGTTCTACAAACATATCCATTTCTTCGAAACTGCCTTCGTCGAGAAGCATGGCTATGCGCTCACGAGCTGTATATTTACCTTTCTCATGCTGTTTGGCAATCGCTTTTTCACCACCACCCAGACGTGCAGCTGTGCGGCGATCTATAAGCTCTTTAATCTTTTCAAGTTGATTACTCATTTTATTAAATATAATGGGTTAATACTATTTTTTTATTGTGAATTATGAATTACAAATGACGAACTGCCTGTAAAATAAGTAATCCGTCATTCCTAATTTCGTAATTAATGCATATTATTCCGGCTTTTCACAAAGTTCTGTCAATACGCCCAGTGTTGATTTCGGGTGTAAGAAAGCAATGCTCAGACCTTCAGCACCTTTGCGCGGAGCCTTGTCGATTAAGCGAACGCCTGCAGCTTCTACTTCAGCTAATGCGTTTGCTACACCATCCTCGATAGCAAATGCCACGTGATGAACGCCTGCACCTTTGTTTTCGATGAACTTAGCAATAGTACTTTCGGGAGAGGTCGGTTCGAGAAGTTCGATTTTAGTGTCACCAACTTTCAGGAAAGCGGTTTTAACTTTCTGGTCTTCTACAGTTTCGATGTTGTAGCACTTCAGACCTAATACGTTCTCGTAATACGGCAGGGCTTCTTCAATGCTCTTAACAGCAATGCCCAGATGCTCAATGTGTGAAATCTTCATAACTATATTTATTAATGTTGGTATAATGTCTTAATCAAAGGCATAAAACAGCACAAAGAAAGAGATTTCTTCCTTAATAGAGAAATTTTTCGTCAATTAATTATTGGATATTTGAAGTTTAGAAAGGTTTTTTTAGACTTCTGTTCAGAAGTCGAGCAACAGTCGGACGTTAATCTGACGAGATGTCAGGTAATTGGGTACTGCAAACTGGTTATTTCGGGTATCTGTTACCCAATAATAGGAGTTGACGTTGCTGATATTTAGCAAATTGAAAATATCAACGCCCAACCAGAGGCTGCGGATACCGCGCTGATTTTCGCGTTCACTGCGGTCGATGATACAGCGGGACATGCCTATATCCACACGTCGGTAAGGGGATGTACGGAATACGGCAGCCTCGCGTCCGCTATGTGGAGGGCCGAAGGGAAGACCTCCGGCAAGTGTACCTTTCAAGTTCATTTTCCACTTGCGGCTGCCGGGAAAATAGTCCGTAAAATAGAGTGAAAGACGGTAGCGCTGGTCGGTGGGGCGGGGGAGCCATTGTCCGTTTATTTTCTCTTCGGTCTTCATCAGCGAAAAGCTCAGCCAGGAGTCTGTTCCGGGAACAAATTCACCGAACAGTTTCATGTCGATACCGGTGGCGTAACCTTTGGAAAGGTTGCGTCCGTAATAACTGATCCGTACATTATCTATATTGTAAGGGATGAGATTGCTCAACGCTTTGTAATACACTTCCATAGAGAAGCGGAACGGGCGGTCCATGGCACGGAAATTATAGTCGCCGCCTGCCACGAAGTGTAGGGAGCGCTGCGAACGGATGTCACGGTTCAGGGATACGGTAGCTATCCCGTCCACCTGGGTGGTATCCCGGAATTCTTTATAGAATGGTGCCTGGTAATAGACTCCGGCGGCTACTCTCAGGGTGAATTTCTCATTGAATGCCGGAATCAGCGCCAAGGAAGCACGCGGGCTGAAGATGAATTCTTTGTTCCAGTCCCAGTAACTGCCTCGTATGCCGGCGGTCAGGGTGAATAGTCCGGCGGTGGAGCGGAAGCGGTATGTATCTTGCAGGTAAAATCCGTATCGTTTGCTGTCCGTTTCATTGCGTGAGCGAAGGGTGTAGAATAGTTCCGGCCCTTCGGAGGTCTGTGGCATGGAGTATCCGGCAGAGTCGCGCATTTCCCATTCGCGCATCCGGTCTTTGATGCGCTCCCGTTTGAATTCCGCACCCCATTGCAAGGAGTGGCTTTTCAGTAGGTGGCGGCCTGTGATGGAATAACTTTGCACCTCTGCGGTAAGATAATTGCGGGCATGTTCCATGTAAGTTCCCACACCGATGGTTTCGGAAGTTTCCTCTTCGTTGGTAGTGCCGTCTACTTGTGTTCCGCTGTCCAGGGAGTTCAGCCAGTATTGTCCGGTGATGTCGTATGTCTCCTGTTCTTTCGTGTGGAAGGCGGAGGCTTGCAGGGTCAGGCTGTTCTGTTCGTTCAGCCGGTAGGTGGCATAAGCGGTTCCAAACAGGGTGCGGAATAAATCTTTCTCCTGTCCTTCAAAATAGACTTTAAACTCGCGTACATTGCTGAGAGTGCCGAAGCGGGTGTAGCGGTCTTCCGGCTGGAAGTTATAGCGGTTTTCTGAAATATTGCCGATGACGCCTACTTCCCAACGCTTCGAAGGTGTCCAGTTCAGATAAGTTTGATAGTCGATATAACGCGGGTCGTATTCTCCTTTTGTATCCAGCGTACCCAGCAGATATTGGTTGGTTTTATAACGGATGCCGTTTGTCCAGGTTAGCTTTTTGGTGGCGATTCCTACGTATACCGAGGCTCCCAACAGGCTGACGGAGGCACTTCCTTCTAACCGTTCGGGTTTCTTGTAGGTGATGTCCAGCACGGATGACATCTTGTCCCCGTACTTGGCCTCATAGCCTCCCGTGGAGAAGCCGACGGATTGCACCATATCGGGATTGATGAAACTCAGCCCTTCCTGTTGCCCGGAACGGATCAGCAAGGGGCGGTATATTTCAATGCCGTTGACGTACACCATGTTCTCATCGAAACTACCGCCGCGCACGTTGTATTGCGAACTGAGTTCGTTGTTGCTACTCACTCCGGCCTGTGTGGCTATCACGGCTTCTATGCTTCCGCCCGAAGCGTCAGGGGCCAGGCGGTTTTGTTTGGTTTCTATCTGTTGGATGGTTCCGGTTTGCCGGCGACGCTCTGTTACGCTCACTTCGCCCAATTCAAAATTCATCGGGGGCAAGGTTATGTTCAGACTGATATTCCCCTGTGGCCGTACTAACTTCCGTTTGCGGGTTTGGTATCCCAGCATGGAGAAGATAACTGTTACACTGTCCCGGCTTTCGAATTTCAGTGAATACCGTCCTTTCAGGTTGCTGACTGTGCCTATAGCCGTCCCTTCCAATCGTATTGTTGCCAATTCAATCGGATTGCCATTTTCATCCGTAACCGTTCCGCCTATCTTGACCGTTTTCTGGGCAAGGGCGGGAGTGGAGAATAGGATTATAAGAGATGTCAGTAACCAAAAATGTCTCATACCTTTTCTATAACGGAGAAACTTCCCGAAACGTATATCGGGAGGTAAAAAAGAGCTTTTAACTTTGCTTCTTTATTTTTTATAGGTTAGTGTCACAAATGTTACAACTCCAATCCGTGCTTCGTTCTATCTTTGCAGAAAAAATAGATTATGGAACAATTACATGCTCATGAAGTCCTTCACATGATGGAAGGCAACAGTTACTCGGAATCATCATTGAAAGAAGCAATCATCCGGAAATTCGGCGAGCATCAACATTTCTATACTTGCTCGGCAGAAGATATGGATGCGGATGCGCTGATAGAGTTTCTGAAAGCGAAAGGCAAGTTTATGCCTGTTGCTGATGGATTTACGGTGGATATAACGAAGGTTTGCAACCATTGATGCTGATAACTTTAGTCCTATAGCGGTTTCTCGCTGTACCCTTTCACAGTTCTGCATCCCTTTATTCATCAGTGTTAGCGGGTGGAAGCGTGCTTTTTAAGCTTCTTGGTTTATAGCAAGCTTATTTTGGGCAATGGATAGAGCTGTTATATATTGGTTATTAGTAATATGTTACGTTGGTTTGGATAAGGCATTTCAATCGTTTGACTATAGTCGGTAAGTCGTTTGGTTATAGTCAGTAGATTTACTGATTATAATCAAACGACTTGCTGACTGTAGTCAGCACCGGATGATTTGTATAGCAAAACAAATGTATGTCATATCCATTTTATATCTATGTCATATCCACATATTGCCTCTACGCTATCCCCGTTTTATACCCTTCCACCTGTTAAGGCCGATGAATAAAGGGGTATGAGTGTGTGGAAGGGCTATGTATGCAACAAAAAATATTTGAATACACATCTACAATAAAACAATTTGTACCTTTGTAGCCGAATGCAATATTGAAACTATGGGAATTGTAATAGGAATAGACGTTGGCGGAAGTACTACAAAAATTGTAGGGATCAACGGAGAACAGATACAGTCACCGATGTTTATCACTGCGACTGATCCGGTTACTTCTCTGTTCGGGGCTTTCGGGAAGTATATTTATGATAACGGTATTCAGCTTTCGGATATAGAGCAAGTGATGCTGACAGGCGTGGGCAGTGCATTTGTAGATAGTCCGTTGTATGGTTTACCCACGGATAAGGTCGATGAGTTTATAGCCAATGGGTTGGGTGCACGTCATGCCACGGATATTGACCAGCTGATTGTGGTAAGCATGGGAACGGGCACTTCTTTCGTAAGAATCAACGGAGAAAAGATAGAGCATATTGGGGGTATGGCAATTGGCGGAGGTACTTTGCAGGGACTTTCCCGCTTGTTGCTGAAGACGCATGATTTCCGGCAGATTGCAGCCATTGCCGAGAAAGGGGACGTTACCCGCGTAAACTTACAGATCGGCGATATTTGCAATCGTCCTTTGCCGGATCTTCCGGTGCATGCCACTGCTTCGCTATTCGGAAAAGCGGATAGCAACGCTTCGCAGGAAGATATTGCCAAAGGGATTATTTATATGGTGCTGCAAACGATAGGTGGTGCAGCGGTGTTGTCTGCGCTGAATGGTCCTATCAAAGATTTTGTCTTGATTGGTAATCTTACTAAATTTCCGCAGTGCCATGAGGTTTTTCCGAATATGGAAAAGATATATGGGGTGCGCTTCCATATTCCACCCTATGCGGAATATAGAACGGCGATAGGGGCGGCGCTGGCGTATATTAGGAAGAATGCTTGATTATCCGGGTTCGTGCGTCTCCGTAGGGCCTTCATGTCATTTCCGTGCTATCTCCGTAATTCGTCCGTATCTGCTCCGTATCAACTCCGTGTCGGCTCCGTATCAGACCTCTTCTATAGGACACGGAGTAGGTACGGAGCTGGTACGGAGCAGATACGGTTCCGGTATAGTTTTGAAACATCGCATCTGATTACGTAAATAATAACCTTGTCACTGATTTCCGTGATAAATATTTTTCACTCGGAAAGAAATAAAACTTGAAGTGCTTTTTATTTTTAGAAATTTCTTTCTGATAAAGAAATTTATTCTACATTTGCAGATGAAGTCAGGCCTGTTATAGTGATAAACGGCAAATATGACTTTATGTTTTAAGAAAAAACGCAAGAAGCGAAAAGTTATTATCCCCTTCTCTCGAATCTGGAAAATTCAAATGCCGTGGGATGATAGCAACAGTTTCTTCACGTCTATGTTATATATATAGGCGTGAGGGCTGTTGTCTATTACGGCATTAGGCATTTTCCAGAGCCTGAGAGAAGAATAGACAATAACAGTCCTCACGCTTTCTTTATATAATAACCCCGTTGACAGAGGATAGGCGGATTATCTCTAATATTATGAGACGACTACTATTAATTGTAGCATGGGGCTGTTTCTTGGCGGGAAACGCGAATGCCCAAGTTGAAATTGTACGCTATGTTTCGGAAAATGGAACCGGAGATGGTACTTCCTGGGAAAGTGCTTCTGGAAAATTATGGGATGTGCTGGCCTTATCTTCTCAGGTAGACCGTATGACTATTTATCTGACAGAAGGTACCTATCGTTTGCGGAGTGCCAATGTGAAGAATGTAGTTATCTCCGGTGGCTATTCCAAAGGGGGTTTCAGAAAGGAAGCGCAAGGTGAGCATAAGACAATTATTACTTTTAGTGACAAAACTCAGCAGGATGCCTTTTATTGTGACAACTGTTGGGCGGAAGACGTAGAATTTGACATGCACCTCACACCGTCGTCAGAATTGAGGATGAATAACAGCGTACTGTCACGATGCAAAGTGTATGGCGGACGTCGAATTACCGGAAACGGGCAGTTATATGGCTGTGAAATTTTTAATTGCGGGCGCGAAGGCGTACAGGTAATGGGAGGCAATATCTTTATTGTAGAAAATTGCAATATACATCATAATGAAATAGGGATCGGCGGTGATGGCATTCTGAAAGTAAAGAGATGCGATATTCATGATAATAATAATCCTCGCGGACAGGGAGGAGGCATGTTTACAGGTGCCATTTATCAGCATCATGTGACGGATTGCCGCTTTGCTAATAACCATGCCCGTGAAGGTGGAGGACTTTATGGAGTGAATGTATTCCTGACCAATTGCACATTCGAAGGAAATACTGCCGAAAGGAGTGGAGCAGCTGTTTATCTGCAGGTGAATAGCGAAATGTATAACTGTGTGGTGTGGAAAAACGGATCAGTGAAGGGGGAGAATATCATTGATGTGCAAGATGTCACTATAAAGATTGTGAATGGTACCATCATACAAAATACCGGCACAGCCCTGAACGTTTATGTGAGAGGATATGAACTGTATGGTGAGGGAAAATCTCCCTTGATTGCTAACACGGTGTTATGGGGGAATACGAAAGAAATAGAAAATCAGCAGAATATAAAACTGGACTTGCGCGGATGTGCCATTCAGGGAGGACTGGGTATTCCGGAGCTTGATACGGCACGTGGCATCATCAACCTGGCTGCTTTGAATACAGGAGATAATGCGGGAGAGAATTATCCTTGTTTCATATCGAAAGAGGATGGCGGCTTATTGCCTATGTTATCGGAGAACTCGACTTTGATTGATGCCGGAGATACCGGCTTGTGCTTCACCACCTATGATTTCGCTTATTCCGGAAGGGTATTATTGAAAAGCATCGATGTAGGTGCTTTCGAGTATGTATCTGTTTCTCATCTGTTGGCCGGAACAAAGAAAACATTCCGTTATTCAAAAGATGCGGAGGGAATAGGAATTGCGGTGTTTGAAGCGGAAAGGGAGGGACAGAAATATGGTATACTTGCTTTTGTGCAGAACGATGCGGACATGATGTTGCCCTATAGCTTCGGCGGTTGTGAAGAAGGAAAGTATAATTTTTCTTTCCAGTTGATAGATATAAAGAATGATGGAATGAACGAAGTTGTGCTTTATAAGGAATTACCCGGAAAGAAGAGTATTGCCTATTTATTGCAGTATAGGTCGCCCGGCTGGAAGGTAGTGGAACGGATGGAGTATGTGCAAGGCAAGGAACTTCGTCCGGCATTTAATGTGAATCCTAAACAGCCGGATTATTATATTGTTAAACAGGGTGCCAAGATATTATTATCCAAATTATTAATGGACGAATAAACAGAATAAAACTATGTATCGGAATATTAGTTTGAGCTTTTTGCTCATCATTTTGATTGCTTCTTGTGGTGGCAATACTCAGGAACGAGATATTAATGGAATGCACATCTTTCCTGTAAAAGATTTTGATAACGGGAGTTGGCTTGGTAAAAAGTATTATATTGATGAAAAGGGGAATCCCCTGTTCGACAAAGCATTCGATCGGGCAAGTTTGTTTGTAGATGGAATAGCTTGTGTAGAGTGGGACGGCAGGCATTACTTCATAGATGAGAAGGGAAATTTCCTTTTTAATAAAGAGGGATATGCAGAAATCTATGGTATATCTGATGGTGTTGGATGGGTGCGGAAAGAAAGAGCTACTTATAGTCCGCGAACTGCCATTGATATGAAGAACGGGAATGAATTGTTTATAGTTCCACATTCGGACAAATTATTTAAGAGTATGACTTTTTCTGAAGGTTTAGTGATAGGCGAGAAGAAGGGTAAATGTGGCTTTCTAAATAAGCAGGGTGAATGGGTTATACAACCGGAGTGGGATTTGAATGATATTTGCTTTCGAGTTTTTAAGAACGGTATGTTTTGTGTTTATTCAGAACAGAAATATGGCTGTATTAATAGAAAAGGCGAGTTGGTTATTGATTATCTATTTGACCAACCGTTTATGTTTGATTCTAATGGATGCGCTGTGGTTGTGCTGAAAGATAAATCCGGTGAGAAATCATTTGGCTTGATTGATAAAAAAGGAAACTATCTGATTGAACCTTATTTTAAAGATTTGGAATATGACGATGGATGGTATCGCTTTAGTGTTGATGGAAACTTGTACGGCTGGTGTGATAAAAATGGAAAGATAAAGATTGAAGCCGCTTTCAAATCTTCAGGAGGCGTAAATATCAATTTCTTTAATGGTGACAAGTGGACTTTGGTGCTTGGAAGATATATTGATAGAGAAGGGAAAGTAGCGTTGGAGACTGAATATGCTCCTTTAGGTAATTTCATGGGCGATGTCGCTTTTGTGCAAACGAGAGATGGAGTCGCTCTGATGAATCGTAAGGGAGAATTAGTAGGAGAAACTCGATTCCGCAGCCGATTTAATAGTCTCATACAGAGACTTTATAGCTCCGGAGTAAGTCTTGTTGATTATTTAAATTTTTAAGTTATGAAAAATAATAGATTCGTTTTTATGGCAGTCGCCATAGTATGTTTTTGTAGTTGTGGTAATACTCAGTCCAAGAGTGGCGAAGAACAGCAACAGGTTGCGGATTCCCTTGTCGAAGCGGAACGTGCTGCATTCCGCTCTTTGGATTTGGATGGGTATAATTTGATGGGGCATGTAAAAGAGTGCACCATGAAGTCTTATGACAAAGTAGGGAAAGAATGCGATGATTTCCGGAATCTGACTTTTACTAAAGAAGGCTTGATTGAAATAGATGAAGCACCTTACCGAGGAAAACTCTCTTTTGAATACGGTGAGTCGGGAAAGTTTTTGGGCGGCAAAGACTTGACTACCGAAGGTATGCGGGTAATACTAAAGCGTGACAGGGATGGTAGAATTCAGAGTATTCAGAGAAAAGCTGCTACAGGTGCCGAATCGGATACACAATATGAGTTTAAATATTCGTATGATAAGGAAGGTCGGCTGAAAGGTATAGAGTGTGTCTACTGGGAAGCAAGTGAGGATATTGCATTTACTTATAATAAAGGTAATGCTTTCGTTGCAACCGAAAAAAGTAGTTTCAGCGATTATGAAGTAGACGCCGTTACCACTAAGACTTATACGTATACAGAACTGGACCTATATGGAAATTGGTTGACTCGTGAGGTGGCTGCTGTGGAAGAAAAAAGTGTAACGGAAATGGGAGAGGAAACTGCTACTACAACCCAGAAAAATCTGCCTGTAGTGATAGAAAAAAGAGAGATTCAGTATTGGTAAAAGGGAGAATCTGTGCTGTTTTGTCCAATGTACTGGATAAGAGTGACGGAAAGAGGAGAGGCATTACTTCTCCTCTTTTTCATATCCTTAATTTTATTCCCATTCTAAACAGGACGTTTTTGTTTTGTACACAGAACGGTTTTGACCTGTTTTTGTTTTCTATATAAAACATCTAAGGCAAAGTTACCGATTGTTCTATACCGATCGGATGTAAAAATACCAAGAAATTTCGGATGGAACTTTTTGCTCTTCAAGAAAATACTCCTATCTTTGCGCCCGAATTTATGAGCTAATATAATGTCTCACTCAATTAATTATTAAACAACTTATTTTATTTAATGGAAAACTTAAAAAATGTAGCGCCTGTTGAAGACTTCAACTGGGATGCTTATGAAAATGGCGAAACCTTCGGTGGTGCCAGCCACGAAGAGTTGGAAAAGGCTTACGACAGTACGCTTAACAAAGTTAACGACCGTGAGGTAGTTGACGGAACTGTAATCGCGATGAACAAACGTGAAGTTGTTGTGAACATCGGTTACAAATCAGACGGTATCATTCCTCTGAATGAATTCCGCTACAATCCTGACTTGAAGATCGGTGATACTGTAGAAGTATACATCGAAAACCAGGAAGACAAAAAAGGACAGTTGGTTCTGTCTCACCGTAAAGCTCGCGCTACTCGCTCTTGGGACCGTGTAAACGCTGCTTTGGAAAACGAAGAAATTATCAAGGGTTACATCAAGTGCCGCACAAAGGGTGGTATGATCGTAGACGTATTCGGTATCGAAGCTTTCTTGCCGGGTTCTCAGATCGACGTGAAACCTATCCGCGACTACGATGTATTCGTTGGCAAAACTATGGAATTCAAGGTTGTTAAGATCAACCAGGAATTCAAGAACGTGGTTGTTTCTCACAAGGCTCTTATCGAAGCTGAACTGGAACAACAGAAGAAAGAAATTATCGGTAAGCTCGAAAAAGGACAAGTTCTTGAGGGTACCGTTAAGAATATCACATCTTATGGTGTATTCATCGACCTGGGTGGCGTAGACGGTCTGATTCACATCACTGACCTGTCTTGGGGCCGCGTAAGCGATCCGAAGGAAGTGGTTGAACTCGACCAGAAGCTCAACGTTGTTATCCTTGATTTCGACGATGAGAAGAAGCGTATCGCTCTCGGTCTGAAGCAACTCACTCCGCATCCTTGGGATGCTCTTAGCGGTGAGCTGAAAGTGGGTGACAAGGTGAAGGGTAAAGTAGTGGTTATGGCTGACTACGGTGCATTCATCGAAATCGCTCCGGGCGTTGAAGGTTTGATCCACGTATCTGAAATGTCTTGGTCACAACACTTGCGTTCTGCACAAGATTTCATGAAGGTAGGTGACGAAGTGGAAGCAGTAGTTCTGACTCTGGACCGCGAAGAACGTAAGATGTCTTTGGGTATCAAACAACTGAAGCAAGATCCATGGGAAACTATCGAAGAGAAGTACCCTGTAGCTTCTAAGCACACTGCAAAAGTTCGTAACTTCACTAACTTCGGTGTATTCGTTGAAATCGAAGAAGGTGTTGACGGCTTGATCCACATCTCTGACCTGTCTTGGACTAAGAAGGTTAAACATCCTTCTGAATTCACTCAGATCGGTGCGGACATTGAAGTTCAGGTACTGGAAATTGACAAAGAAAACCGTCGCTTGAGCCTTGGCCACAAGCAACTCGAAGAAAACCCCTGGGATGTATTCGAAACAGTATTCACTGTAGGTTCTGTACACGAAGGTACTATCATCGAAATGCTGGATAAGGGTGCTGTTGTTGCTCTGCCTTATGGCGTAGAAGGTTTCGCTACTCCGAAACACCTCGTTAAGGAAGATGGCTCTCAGGCTCAGATGGATGAGAAACTGTCATTCAAGGTTATCGAGTTCAACAAAGATGCTAAGCGTATCATCCTTTCTCACAGCCGTATCTTCGAAGATGCTGCAAAGGCAGAAGAAAGAGCTGAAAAGAAGGCTGCTGGTAAGAAGCCGGCTGGCAATAAGAGAGAAGACGCTCCGGCTATTCAAAACCAGGCTGCTTCTACTACTTTGGGCGACATCGACGCTCTGGCTGCTTTGAAAGAGCAAATGGAAGCTGGAAAGAAGTAATAACTTCTATATATAAATAAGGTAAAGGGTGCTTGTTATCACAGGTACCCTTTTCTTTGTTCACCACAGGGGACACGGAGGTCACGGAGTACTTCTTATCAAGCAGAAAAAACTATGTGTTCTCTGTGCCCTCTGTGGTGAATTTCCGTATCTTTGCAGTGTTATGGAGAAATTTGAATTACATATACTGGGCTGCGGTTCTGCGTTGCCTACTACCCGTCATTTTGCCACTTCGCAAGTGGTGAATGTGCGTGACAAACTTTATATGATAGACTGCGGAGAAGGATCGCAATTGCAATTCCGCAAGTCCCGACTGAAGTTTTCCCGCTTGAATCATATTTTTATTTCTCATCTGCATGGAGATCATTGTTTTGGTTTGCTGGGATTGATATCCACGCTCAATCTGCTGGGGCGCACGGCTGAGTTGCATATTCATTCGCCGAAAGGATTGGAAGCCCTGTTTGCTCCGATGCTAAGTTTCTTTTGCCGGCAAATGACGTATAAGGTTCTTTTCCATGAGTTTGAGACGAAAGAACCCGGAATGATCTATGAAGACCGTTCTCTGACAGTGACTACCATTCCATTGCGTCATCGTATGCCTTGTTGCGGCTTTCTGTTTGCAGAGAAGCAGCGGCCCAATCATATTATTCGAGAGATGGTCGACTTTTATGAAGTGCCGGTATATGAGTTGAATAGGATAAAGAATGGGGAAGACTATGTGACTCCGGAAGGCAAAATCATTTCCAATTCCTTACTGACACGTCCGTCTGATCCACCGCGTAGTTATGCCTATTGTTCGGATACCATCTATATGCCCGAGATTGTAGAACAGATAAAAGGAGTAGATTTGCTATTCCATGAGGCCACTTTTGCAAATGCAGACTTACCTCGTGCCAAAGAAACTTTTCATACTACTGCTGCTCAGGCAGGAGAGATAGCCAAGGCGGCAGGAGTGAATAAATTGGTGATCGGGCATTTTTCTGCCCGTTATGAGGATGAGAATATTTTGCTTAAAGAAGCTTCGGCTGTTTTCCCCGAGACGGTGCTGGCTAAGGAAACGCTGTGTTTGGAGGTATAATTTAGTGCTATGCACTAAATTAGTGACGGGCTACGGGCTACAAGTTACAAGTGCCTTTCGGTATGCTATTTATGGTTAAAACTATTTTAGTTCTCCTTCTCTTGTAAGGAAGGAAATAAAGTTATTTTCACACTGAAAAGTACTTGTTACTTGTAGCCCGTAGCTCGTAACTTAAATTAGTGGCAAAGCCGCTAATTTATCATTTAACCGTCTGTTTTTTGTTTTATCGAACCGAATGCCGTATATTTGTACGGAATAATCTGAAAACATAGGCTTATAGATGAGAAAGTTATTCTACTTTTTTTTCTTTTTGTTGACTTTTTCGTCGCAGTCCGTGGCATGGGCGCAGGACGGTCGGAAGCAGGAAACGGCTCAGAAAGAGCAGCCGTCTTCTACTATTGTGCTGACTGTTTCGGCAGAAAACCGGGTACGTGTGCAGAATGCAGAACCCGGCTCCCAGATGGAAGTCTACAATATTGTAGGCGTGAAACTTACCACGATACGCATTGACTCTACGGATGTCACCGTTCAGGTGAATTTGCCTAAAGGTTATTACATCTTTAAGATTGGGAATGTCGTGCGGAAAGTGGTAATCAAATAAACGAAACGGAATAGATACTTATGAATCCTTCCTATAATGAACGCGAAGTGCTGGAGCTTCTACAAGATGAAAGTACACAAAAGCGAGGGTTTGAGTTGATTGTTGCGCAATATAGCGAACAATTATACTGGCAGATCCGTCGTATGGTGCTTTTGCATGAAGATGCCAATGACTTACTTCAGAACACGTTCATTAAGGCATGGACCAATATCGATTATTTCCGTGGGGATGCGAAGCTTTCTACCTGGCTCTATCGCATCGCTTTGAATGAATGTTTGACTTTCCTAAATAAACAACGCGCTGTAACTACTGTTTCTATCGATGATGAAGATGCTTCTGTACTTCAGAAGCTGGAAAGCGATCCCTATTTCTCCGGCGACCGGGCACAGAAGTCTCTACAGAAAGCATTGCTTACACTGCCGGAAAAGCAACGTATGGTATTTAACTTAAAGTATTACCAGGAAATGAAATACGAGGAGATGTCCGACATCTTCGGTACATCTGTCGGCGCTCTGAAAGCCTCTTATCATCATGCCGTGAAAAAAATCGAGAAGTTTTTGGAGGGAGAGGTTTAAACCTTTACCCCAAAACATAGTCTAACCTAACAGAGAGGAAAAAAGCTTATGAAAGAAGAAGATAACATATTGAAGAAGGTAGGGAAGGAAAATGTTTTCCGTGTTCCTGACGGATACTTTGAGAATCTTACTTCAGAGGTGATGAGCCGGCTTCCCGAAAAGGAAACACCTGCAATTATTAAGAGAGAACCTACGAAGTGGGAGAGAATTAAGCCATGGGTATATATGACTGCCATGTTTGCCGGCGCAGCATTAATTATCCGCGTTGCTTCTACTGACCGTACACCTGTTAACAACCGGATGGCGATGGACGAACCTGAAACCGAAGTTGTTTCTGATGAATATATCAGTGCAGTGCTGGATGATTCCATGCTGGATGATTATTCGCTGTATGTCTATCTCACAGACGCCGGTGCAGAGTGATGTGAGTAACAACTTAACTGTATGAGAAGAAAATGAAAAAGCTGATTGTTTTGTTTATTGTGATGTGCAGTTTCATCCCCTTGTCATGGGCTATGGACGGATGTAATCAACATTTGTCTCCTGACGAATTCCGTGCCAAGCAGAAAGCGTATATCACTGAAAAAGCCGGATTGACTAAGGAAGAAGCCGCTAAATTCTTTCCTGTTTATTTTGAATTACAGGATCGCAAAAAGCAACTGAATGACGAAGCATGGAACTTACTTCGAAAAGGAAAGGATGAAAAGACGACCGAAGCGCAATATAATGAGATTTTAGAAGGCGTATATGATGCCCGTATTGCTACCAACCGTCTGGAGAAAACTTACTATGAGAAGTTCAAGAAGATACTTTCGAACAAAAAGATATATTTAGTACAGCGTGCTGAAATGCGTTTTAACCGTGAGTTGCTGAAGGGGATGCATCATAAAGGTGGAGAACCTCAGAAACCGCAAGGAAAGAAATAATAACAGAATTTTAGGAGCTTCGGCTCCTTTTTTCATCTATTGCCGATACATGCGGCTGCGAAGGCTTACACTCCCGCAAGTGTAAGCCTTCACTTGTATAAATGATGGCCTTCGCAGCCGCAAGTGTGAATCTTCGCAGTCCTATGCATTTGAGTTTTTATTTTTCCAGCTTTTTAGCTTCGTTCCAGAGGACGTCCATCTCTTCCAGAGTCATATCATGCAGGTTTTTGCCTTCCTTGATGGTATGTGCTTCCAGATAATTAAAGCGGTTGATAAACTTCTGGTTGGTGCGTTCTAATGCATTATCCGGATTGATCTTGTAGAGGCGTGCGGCATTGATGAGGCTGAATAGTACATCCCCGAATTCGGCTTCTGCCTTGTCCTTATCCATATTGGCCACTTCTGCCTGAAACTCCTGGATTTCTTCTTTTACCTTATCCCACACTTGTTCCCGTTCTTCCCAGTCGAAGCCGACGTTGCGGGCTTTGTCTTGAATACGGTAAGCTTTGATGAGTGAAGGAAGGGCGGCAGGAACACCACTCAACACACTCTTGTTTCCACCTTTCTCTCTTAACTTCAGTTGTTCCCAGTTTTCGGAAACTTGTCCGGCAGTATCGGCTTTTACGTCACCGAACACATGGGGATGGCGGAAAATTAATTTCTCGCAAAGGTGGTCGCATACATCTTTCATGTCAAAATCGCCTTTCTCGGAACCTATCTTTGCGTAGAAAGCTACGTGTAGCAAGACGTCTCCCAGCTCTTTGCAGATATCATTTTTATCGTTACGTATCAGGGCGTCACAAAGTTCATAAGTTTCTTCAATGGTGTTGGGACGCAGACTTTCGTTAGTCTGCTTGCGGTCCCAGGGACATTTCTCGCGGAGTTCGTCGAGTATGTCCAGGAAGCGTCCGAAGGCTTCCATCTGTTCTTTTCTTGTATGTAACATATCTTTATAGGGTTATTTATTGCAATGTGTATAATAGGATATAAGCAACCCGACTACTTCGGAGTAGTTCTTGCGGCCACTTTGTATCTTGTTTCCTTTCAGGTACAGGTCGTATATCCAGTCTTGTATATCTCCGATGAGTGGACTGTATTTTTCCGTCCAGTATTCCTGATTACTTTTAGCCTGTTCAATGATTTCGGGACGTATCCGGTTGAAGAGCTCTTTGTATTCTTCTTCATCCATCAGTCGGCGGGCATTGGTAAGTACGTGTCCCAGTACTGAAAAGTATCCGCAGAAACGGATACCTCGCGCTTGCGAACGGGTACAGACCTGATAAGCGTAGAAGTTGGCTTCCGCCTCGCTGGAAATGCCCAATAAATGTGCCAGTTCGTGAGCATACGTGGCAGGATACTGTGAAGGGAGCAGATCTCCATTCAAGGTAAATTCACAGAAGAAAGGTCCCATGCTACCGGTGACGCCCACCATGGAAATCAGCGGAGTGAAAAGCATTGTCTTCACCCGTGGTGACTTATGGAAAGGATGATGTACACCCAGCGTATCACTGATCTGATTGTATCCGCGAACTGTTTCCCGGCGGATAAGGTCCTTATTGATGGTAGTTACATCTACATACGAACCATTCAGTTTGTCAACGTAATCATCAACGAAGTTCCGGAAGTTTTCGGGAGTGTATGCAGTGTAGGGAATCTCCGTTCGCTGGTAGAAATTGGGCTGTGAATAATTAAGTCCCCAAGCCAGATAGAACCAGACGTATATCCATAACAGATATTCAATATCATTCAGTAAGATGCGTTTCCATTTTTTCTTCTGAAAGCGGCGGGCATAGACAGGGTAGAGGAGTACGCCCGCAATGCTGAGGGCTATGAATAAGTCGCCTATGGCAAAGGGAATGAGGCGGGAGAAAGACGAAAGAATATAGGCTATGACAGGATATACGCTGTGTGCATATATTTTTCCCATAGCCGGAATGAACTGTGTGGCCCAGACTACTAACAAGAGCGTGCATAGCACGATATAACGAATCTTCAGCTTATATTTCATCGCAAATTTATTTGAAAGGCAAAAATATACATTTATTAAATGTCACGTAAGAAATTTGCTTTATATTTGTCGTTCTCTGCACAGAAAGCGCCGGAGGGTGGCAAGATTTGAATTAAATTTAGTAATTTTGCGCCCGTTATTCGCGATAAAATAAATTATATACAGATTTAAAAGATATGGAATTAGCAAGTAAGTACAACCCTGCTGACGTAGAGGGAAAGTGGTACCAGTATTGGTTGGACCACAAATTATTCAGTTCAAAACCCGATGGTCGTGAGCCTTACACCATCGTCATTCCGCCCCCTAACGTCACCGGCGTGCTCCACATGGGACACATGCTTAATAATACCATTCAAGATATTCTGGTACGCCGTGCCCGTATGGAAGGTAAAAATGCCTGCTGGGTACCGGGTACTGACCACGCTTCTATCGCTACGGAAGCGAAAGTAGTAAATAAGCTGGCTGCACAAGGTATCAAGAAGACAGATCTTACCCGTGACGAATTCCTGAAGCATGCCTGGGAGTGGACAGATGAACATGGTGGCATCATCCTGAAGCAGCTGCGTAAACTCGGTGCTTCTTGTGATTGGGACCGCACCGCTTTCACTATGGACGAAAAGCGTAGTGAAAGTGTATTGAAAGTATTTGTAGACCTCTACAATAAGGGGCTGATTTACCGTGGTGTGCGTATGGTAAACTGGGATCCGAAGGCTTTGACTGCCCTTTCTGATGAAGAAGTTATCTACAAGGAGGAGCATGGCAAACTGTATTATCTGCGCTATAAAGTGGAAGGTGATGCGGAAGGACGTTATGCCGTGGTAGCTACCACCCGTCCTGAAACGATCATGGGTGATACCGCTATGTGTATCAATCCGAACGACCCGAAGAACGAATGGCTGAAAGGTAAGAAAGTGATCGTTCCTTTGGTAAATCGTGTTATCCCGGTAATCGAAGATGATTATGTAGATATTGAGTTCGGTACAGGTTGTCTGAAAGTAACTCCTGCACATGATGTGAATGACTATATGCTGGGTGAAAAGTATAACTTGCCAAGCATCGATATCTTCAACGATAACGGTACATTGAGCGAGGCTGCCGGTCTTTATATCGGTATGGATCGCTTTGATGTTCGTAAACAGATTGAGAAAGACCTGGATGCTGCCGGCCTGTTGGATAAGGTGGAAGCCTATACCAATAAGGTAGGTTATTCCGAGCGTACCAACGTAGTTATAGAGCCGAAGCTTTCTATGCAGTGGTTCCTTAAGATGCAGCATTTTGCAGATATGGCATTGCCTCCTGTAATGAATGACGATCTGAAATTCTACCCTGCCAAGTATAAGAACACCTATCGCTACTGGATGGAGAACATCAAGGACTGGTGTATCAGCCGTCAGTTGTGGTGGGGACATCGCATTCCGGCATACTTCCTTCCGGAAGGTGGATATGTGGTAGCAGCTACTGAAGAAGAAGCTCTGAAGCTGGCAAAAGAGAAGACCGGCAATCCGGCCCTGACTTTGGAAGATCTTCGTCAGGATGAAGATTGTCTGGATACTTGGTTCTCTTCCTGGTTGTGGCCCATCTCTTTGTTTGATGGTATCAACAATCCGGGTAATGAGGAAATCGATTATTACTATCCGACAAGTGACCTGGTAACCGGTCCGGATATCATTTTCTTCTGGGTAGCTCGCATGATTATGGCAGGTTATGAATATGAAGGAAAGATGCCGTTCAAGAATGTGTACTTTACGGGTATCGTTCGTGATAAGTTGGGACGTAAGATGTCCAAGTCCCTCGGTAATTCTCCCGATCCGTTGGAACTGATTGAGAAGTTTGGTGCCGATGGTGTGCGTATGGGTATGATGCTTGCAGCTCCTGCCGGAAATGACATCTTGTTCGATGACGCTCTTTGTGAACAGGGACGTAACTTCTGTAACAAGATATGGAATGCTTACCGCTTGGTAAGTGGCTGGACTATTGATGACAGTCAGCCTGTGCCGGAAGCTGCAAGACTGGCATCGTTTTGGTTTGAATCCAAACAAAATGAGGTTGCTGCTGAGGTAGCTGATTTGTTTAGTAAATACCGTTTGAGCGAAGCTCTTATGGCTGTTTATAAATTATTCTGGGATGAATTCTCTTCCTGGTACCTCGAAATGATAAAGCCGGCTTATGGCCAAGGTATCCACAGTTCAATTCATGGTGCTGCGATTTCTTATTTCGATAATCTGCTTCATTTGCTTCATCCGTTCATGCCGTTCATTACCGAAGAGCTTTGGCAACAGATGTATGAGCGCGAAGAAGGTGAAAGTCTTATGGTATGTCCTTTGACAATAAATACCTATGTGGATGGTGAGACAGTTCGGCAATTCGAAGTAGTGAAAGAGGTGATCAGTAATGTTCGTTCTATCCGTTTGCAGAAAAACATAGCTCAAAAGGAAACGTTGGAATTGCAGGTTGTAGGCGAAAATCCGATTGCAGAATTCAATCCGGTTATCATGAAGATGTGTAATCTCTCGGCAATTGATGTGGTAGATACTAAAACCGAAGGTGCTGCTTCATTCATGGTAGGAACTATGGAATATGCCGTACCTCTGGGGAATATGATTGATGTAGAAGCAGAAATAGCCCGTATGGAAGCAGAATTGAAGCACAAAGAAAGTTTTCTGCAAGGCGTCATGAAGAAGCTGAGCAATGAGAAGTTTGTGAATAATGCTCCTGCCGCTGTCCTTGAACTGGAACGTAAGAAACAGGCGGATGCGGAAAGTATTATCAACTCTCTGAAAGAGAGTATTGCTGCGCTGAAGAAATAAGCCTTTTGGTCCGGGAGTTCTCCCGGACCTTTTACTATAAACGAATTAGCCCTTGCAATATCCGATTACTGCAAGGGCTAATTTATTTTTTATAAATCAAATGCTACTACTTTTCCAGCAGTTCTTTCAGAAAAGAATCCAACTCTTCATCCAGACCTTTCAGCAATTCTTCGTTCACAAGCAACGTGTCATCATCCATCAGCAGTAACTCTGCAATTGTCTCCTTTTCATCATCCACTAATACGAAAGAGTAAGGTTTCAGAATAGCCAGTTTGTCAAAGTCACCTCCGTTCTTCATGTTGTGGAGTAAGGTAGAAAGAATACGTTCTGCATTTTCGTAGAAATCATCTCCGTCATAAGTCATCCATTCTTCGATAGAGACACACGCCAGATATTCGTCTTCGTCATCAAAGATGGACAATTCGCCGGAATTCTGGTTGGCTTGCAGATGGATGTCGGTCACAATGGTTTGCTCACAGCCACAAGTGTATTTGACGACTGCCTGTTTAATGGTCTTTTCCAGAAGTGATAATGATGCTTGACTCAGTTTCATAATAGATATTCTTTCTTAATGGACGTTCAAAGGTATAAAAAAAATAATTACCTCTGCATCATTTCTCTAAAAATCATTTTTAAATCTTTCCATTTGGGCGTTCAGCCGGGTCATTCCCTTCTTTCGCTCCTGCAATTCGTTCAGGTAGCGGGTTACTGCGAAGTAATTGGGGACATCCATGAGGTCCACGCGTTCCTGAGTTTTCTTCTCGTCTATTTTGTCTACATCGTATGCTATTTTCTCCGCTTTCAAGGCCCATTCTTCTGCTGTATGAATGCTGTCCTGCATTTCGTATCCTAAGGCAATGTTATAGGCTGCGTACATTTTCTGCTTTCCTTTTTTCTTTTTCTCATAGGTTTGCTTCCAGAGTTCAATAGCCTTGTCCCAGTTCTCTTCGCGGACAAAGACCGCGGCATCACGCATATTTACGGAACCGCCTGTAAAGAGATAGCGGGAAGCTGTTTTCCAATGTGGCAGCATGTGGCTCACGGGGATAGTGCCGGCAAATTCGGAAGCCTCTCTCAGCATCTCTTTTTCGCTGATGAGTCCTGCACCTGCCTGTGCCATACTGGGAGCCGCATGATCCCAGAAGATGCTGTCGCTGGCATTGATTGTTACCATCGGACCGTTGCGTTGGGGCAGATACACCTTTACGGTAGGATATACTTTCAGGTCAAGCGTACCTGCATATACTCCCCATTCCGGTAAATATTCGATTTTGCGGATGGAGCGCATCTGTACGTTCTCCAAGGCTATCAGTAAGTCCGCACCCAGACTTTGGGTGAGCTTTTCCACTTCCTCTTTGCTAAGGGTGCTTTCGCGCGGAATCATATCATGGGCACGCAAGGCAGAGTCGCAAATAATCACTTCATCGAAATAATTCTCATTGGCAAGTGCCTCCGCCAGTGATTCCGTGGCGATTTTGCCATCCCCATTGAAATACTTTGTCTTGCGTGCTATTTCTGTCTCATCTTTTTTCTTCTCATCGTTTTCCTCCAGAATTAGCTTGTTATCCGGGATAGGAGGCATATTATTTACCACAGCTACGCGCCTGAGGGCGGACGGAAAGCTGACTTCCGCCGGCAACATATAGTCGATGGAGAGTTGCTCTATGCTTTGGCAACCGCTAAACAGCAGAACACAGCACACCAATAGTGAGTACGAATATTTAGTCATAAGCTTATTCTTTATCTAGGAATAACAAAAATACACTTTTGTATGGATATAGAAAAGCCTCCAACAGTTTTTAACCGTTGAAGGCTTTTATTAGTGATTGGAGAGGGAGGTAAAGTCCCTATCACCCTATCACTCTAATCAATCACCTTACCACTCCTCGCATTACATATTCTTCCCGTGGCAATTCTTGTACTTCTTACCACTTCCGCAAGGACAAGGATCATTACGTCCTACCGTCTTTTCCGCACGAATCGGTTCACGCTTCACTTGTTCGCGTGTGTCCTGTTGGGCGGCGGCCTGTTGGTTCGGATCGTTCAGATCTTGTTTCTGTTCGCGGTATTTGCTCATATCCTGCTTCTGTTCGGGAGCGGCCTGCTGAATTTCCTGCGGTTCCTGTACCGGGATTTGTCCGCGCATCAGGATAGAAACAGTCTGGCTATTGATCTTATCCACCATTGTATCGAACAGGTTTACAGACTCCAGCTTATAAATCAATAACGGGTCTTTCTGTTCGTAGCTTGCGTTCTGTACAGAGTGCTTCAGTTCATCCAGTTCACGGAGGTTCTCTTTCCATGCCTCGTCGATAACGTGCAGCAGGATAGACTTTTCAAACGCTTTTACCACTTCCTTACACTCGCTGTCGTAAGCGGCTTTCAGGCTGCAAGAGATGTTGTACATGCGCTTACCGTCCGTGATGGGGATAAGGATATTCTCGTACATGTGTCCCTGGGTTTCGTATACCTGCTTGATTACCGGATAAGCAACCTGTGCCATGCGGTCCGTCTTGCGCTTGAACTGTTCCATTGCTACATTGAAGGCTTCTTCAGCAAGCTTTTCCTTCTTTTCGTTACGGAACTGTTCTTCGTTGAAAGGCACTTCCATGGCAAGAGTCTGCAAGAAGTCCATTTTGCAGTTTTCGTAATCGGGAGCTTCAACGGCTGCGGCAACACGGTCCCAGATCATATTTACGATATCCATTCCGATACGTTCACCCATCAAGGCGTGGCGACGCTTGGTATAGACAACTGTACGTTGCTTATTCATCACGTCATCATATTCCAGCAAACGCTTACGGATACCGAAGTTGTTTTCTTCCACCTTCTTCTGTGCACGCTCAATGGAGTTGGAGATCATCTTGTGCTCAATCATTTCACCTTCCTTGAAGCCGAGACGGTCCATTACACCGGCGATGCGGTCGGAAGAGAACAGACGCATCAGGTCGTCTTCCAGTGACACGAAGAATACGGAAGAACCCGGGTCACCCTGACGTCCGGCACGTCCGCGCAACTGGCGGTCTACACGACGGGATTCATGGCGTTCGGTACCGATGATGGCCAAACCGCCCGCAGCTTTTACTTCCGGGCTCAACTTGATGTCCGTACCACGACCGGCCATGTTGGTAGCGATGGTTACTGTTCCGCTCAAACCGGCTTTGGCTACGATGTCCGCTTCCTTTTGGTGCAACTTGGCATTCAATACGCTGTGCTCGATCTTGCGCATGGTCAACATCTTGCTCAGCATTTCGGAGATTTCTACGGATGTGGTACCCACCAGGACAGGGCGTCCGGCTTGTACCAGCTGTTCGATTTCTTCGATGACAGCTTTATATTTCTCGCGTTTCGTCTTGTAAACGCGGTCGTTCATGTCTTTACGGGAAATGGGGCGGTTGGTGGGGATCACCACTACATCCAGTTTGTAGATGTCCCAAAGTTCGCCTGCTTCCGTTTCGGCGGTACCGGTCATACCCGAGAGTTTGTGATACATACGGAAGTAATTCTGCAACGTAATGGTGGCGAATGTCTGTGTGGCAGCTTCCACTTTTACGTTTTCCTTGGCTTCGATGGCCTGGTGCAGACCGTCGGAGTAGCGGCGGCCTTCCATGATACGGCCTGTCTGCTCATCCACAATCTTCACTTGACCGTCGATCACAACGTATTCGTCATCTTTCTCGAACATGGTGTAAGCCTTCAGCAACTGGTTGATGGTGTGTACACGTTCGGACTTGATGGCATAGTTGGTCATTAGTTCATCTTTCTTTGCCAGACGTTGTTCGTCTGTCAGGCTGGTTTCGTTTTCCAGTTCGGAAAGCTGTGCGGCGATGTCGGGTAATACGAAGAGGGTAGGATCTTCCGAGTTACCGGTGATCAGATCCACACCTTTATCTGTCAGATCCACACTGTTCAGCTTTTCTTCGATGACGAAGTACAACGGGTCGGTAGCTTCGTGCATACGCTTGTTGTTCTGCTCCATGTAGATCTCTTCGGTCTTCAGCATACCTGCCTTGATACCTTGCTCACTCAGATATTTAATCAATGCCTTGTTCTTGGGCAGTGCCTTGTGGCTGCGGAACAAAGCAAGGAAACCTTCTTCCTGATCTTTCTTGTCACCGGAAGCAATCAGGCGCTTGGCATCGGCAAGATACTGGGTGGCCAGTTTCTTCTGTGCTTCCACCAGACGTTCTACGAGCGGACGCAATTGCTCGAACAGCTGGTCTTCACCTTTGGGGACGGGACCGGAAATAATCAATGGAGTACGGGCATCGTCAATCAATACAGAGTCCACCTCATCGACGATGGCATAGTTGTGCTGGCGTTGTACCAGGTCTTTCGGGCTGATGGCCATATTATCACGCAAGTAGTCGAAACCGAATTCGTTATTCGTACCGAAGGTGATGTCTGCCAGATAAGCCTGACGGCGTGCGTCGGAGTTGGGCTGATGTCTGTCGATGCAGTCCACACTTAAACCGTGGAACATATAGAGCGGGCCCATCCATTCAGAGTCACGTTTGGCCAGATAGTCGTTTACGGTCACCACATGTACACCGTTTCCGGTCAGTGCGTTGAGGAATACGGGGAGGGTAGCCACCAATGTCTTACCTTCACCCGTTGCCATTTCGGCAATCTTACCTTTATGCAATACGACGCCACCGAACAACTGTACATCGTAGTGTACCATGTTCCAGACAATTTCCGTACCGCCTGCTTGCCAGTGGTTTTGCCAGATGGCTTTGTCGCCTTCAATGCGTACGAAGTCTTTCGTGGCAGCCAGGTGACGGTCGAATTCGGTAGCCGTAACTACGATTTCTTCATTTTCGGATAAACGTTTGGCGGTTTCTTTCACAATGGAGAAAGCTACCGGCAGTACTTCTTCAAGAGCTTTTTCGTAAGTTTCCAGTATATCCTTTTCTATCTTATCTATCTGTGCGAAAACTTCTTCACGGTTTTCCAGTTCGATTTCTTCGATACCAGCTTTGAGCTCTTCCACCTTGGCGCGTTGGTCGGCGGCAGAATTGCGGATATATTCTTTCAGTTCTTCTGTCTTGGCGCGTAAGGCGTCGTTATCGAGTTTGGCAACTTCCGGGTAAGCGGCTTTGATCTTGTTCACCCACGGCTGAATTTCTTTCATGTCGCGTGTGGATTTGTTGCCGAAAATCGAGCTTAAAATTTCATTAAATCCCATTTTATATCTATTTTTATTATTATTTACTAAGTTGATTGAGTGCGCAAAGTTACTGATTTTTATACAGATTGCACATTTTTGCGCCGTTTATTTGATGCGGACTTTCACCACAGAGGGCACAGAGTTTCACTGAGTTTTCTTTCTTCAATTAATGAAGGAAGTCTATTGGTCATTAGAGGTATAAAAACTCTGTGAAACTCTGTGTGCTCTGTGGTGAATAAACCTCAGAAATTCAGTGGAGTCTCTGTGCAAGCATTCGGAGCGCGGATGCGCATCACACTTGACAGGGTGGGGGCTACGCGGGTGATATTGACGGGAACCCGGATCGTTTCGGGCTTCACTCCACCGCCCAGGAAGATGAGCGGAGCAGGAACATTGGCATGGCGTACCACGCGGTTATCGGTGGCATTTTCTTCCATGATAGTCCAGCCTGGCAATACGTCTATCAGCAAATCGCCCGAACGTTTGCGATGAAAGCTGTTCCGGGCAAGTTCTATCTGGGGGGACCAGGGGCCTAGCAGCAGGCGGTGGGCTGAATATGCCTCGTTCACTCCGCTGAATTGTATCAGGAAGTCGGCGGATTTGTCTTGTATTTCCGCCAGATTCAGCTGTTTGTTCTCTATTAATTTATGGTTGAGATAAATTTGCTGGTTGTGATAAGTCTCTACGTACTGTCCTTCGCCATACGTGGCCATGAGATACATGTTCAGCAGGGTGGCGCAGCGGTTCAGGTAGAATTCCCCGCCGGGGATGCGGTACAGGCCGAGATCGGGAGCTTCCGGATCGGCATAGCCCGTAGAGGTGATGCAGAAGACGACGTTGTGCAGGCCAACTTTGCGGTCGATGAGGTCGAGCAGTGCGGCAATGCTGCGGTCGAGGCGTACATACGTATCCTGCATTTCCATGGCACATTCCTGCGTACTCTTATGGTTGTAGTTTCCGGCGTAATAGGTCAGTGCCAGCAGGTCGGGTATCTCATCTTTGGCGATGGTGCTCTTTTCCAGAAGTTCTTCTGTCAGCAGGTTCACTTCGTCGTTGATGAACGGGCTGGTGAGCAGTCGGCGGAATTTATTGCGTCGTTCGCTGTCGAACTTATATTTGAAGGGCTGGTCCCGCCATTCGGGCAGGAAAGTATATTTGTTGATGGGGTGTGCCGGTTCCCATACCATGTCGCGGATGCGGAAGTCGGGTGATTTCCGTTCGTTGTACTGGCTTACCCACCATGGGAACTCGCTGTAATATGTAGTGCTGCACCATTTGCCTGTGTTCTCATTCAGCCAGAAAGCACCGTTTCCGGTATGTCCGGCAGCCAGTACGGCTGCGTCCCGCGAGGGGGCGATGGCATATACCAGGCCTTTGTTGCGGGTGGCAACTTTCAGTTCGTCGGCAATGGTAGAGGTCAGTAATTGGGAGGGAGAAGAGCTTTCATCGGTGAAGTTGCCCATAAAGGCGCTATCGTCCACGCAATTCACGGGGCGCAGGGTGCTTGCATCCATCCAATATTGGGATATGATGCCGTTCATCGAAGGCGTCGTTCCACTGTAGATGGCAGCGATGGCAGAAGCGCGGTCTGTTCCGTTGAAAGGGAATTCGGTCTGGTAGAACACTTTCCCTTCGCGCATCAGTCTTTTGAAACCTTTCTCGCCGTAGAGGGTTGAGAATGCTTCCATATAGTCGGTGCGCAGTTGGTCAATCGTCAGCGTAACCACTAATTTAGGTGTGGCAGGCAGCGGTTGTGCTTGCAGACCGGTGAAAGTCAGTGCGAGTATGGAAGTAATCAGTCCCTTTTTCATTTATCTCTTTTTCAATGTCAAAATAAGATTGCTTGCTGAACGTATCAGCAAACAAAGTGCCAAAGGTAATACAGCTAAGTCAATTCTTTGCGGTATTATCGCCCAAAGCAGTATAAAAAGTGTTAAAACAGCGCAATTTGCCATCATGTACCAGCTTTTCTGCCGTTTTCTCACCTTGTTTATCATCCACGGGAGGCAAAATAAGTGCAGGGGATGGAATACGAACAGCAGGTAATTGGGGCTTACTGCGGGGTGTTGTGAGAACAGGGCGAGGAAGGCGAGGATGCACCCGGCTATTCCGGCACAGAAGAACAGGATTAGGTCGAGTCCCCAGAGAGTTTTCCCGCGGCGGATGCCGTAGATGGTAGCGGCTGCCACCAGCACAAACAGCAGCAGGGCCGATTGCATCGGGGTGATTCCTCCGGAGCGGTGGTCGGCATCAGTCAGTCCGGTTACCACTATTTTCTCTTCGGAGGATACGAGGGGACGTGCCTGACCTTCGTTGTCTACGATCCGGGCTGTGTTGAAGAAGTCCTGCACATAGAAGGGGACGAACATCATCAGTCTTCGGTTGATGGATTGATCGGCTTTGCTGCCCATGCACAGGTCCATGCCGAAGCGTGACCACGGATGACCTTCACTATATTTATGCAGCAAATCGCGGAAAGTGACTCCCGTGTCGGCATCGGTCATATTGTCAGCATACTGCAAGGTGCCGTCGATGGCGGCTTCTATCTGGTCGCGTGGACGGGTGGCGCAGTTGTCGTAGAAGAAGTTATAGCGATATACGCGGTTTTCGGGCCGGTAGTTTTCCTGAAGCAGGTTGAAGAGGTGTTCTTTTTCAGCTTGGGTGAGGTTCAGTGTCTGTTGCCAGACATCCCGTCCCAGGTAGTTGTACTCGGAGGCGAAATGCTCGTAATTGGTTACGCCCAGTTGATAGTCCGTCTCTCCCAGGGCGAAGCGGAAGATGAAGTTGGGGGCGTTGAAATTGAACATGCCGTAGTTGAAGACGGCGTCAATGCCCCGGGTGAAGTTTTCGTAACGGATGGCGGTGTGGCCGAACAGGGAATAGATTTCCCCGCCCGAGGCGCAGGTCAGCAGGCTGATGCGGATGGAGTCGGGGGTAGCTTCTTGCGGCGTTTGCGGCTGGGCGGAGGCCGTGGACGGGCAGAGGAGGCAGAGGAGGAAATATATGAGAATGAGTAAGTTTCTTTTCATGCTGCAAATTTAAGTAAAATACCGGATTTCAGTGCAAGGGGAAGGGGAAATAATAATAGAATTATAAACTTGAAAATTCTGAATAGGTGAGAATACGGGTCTGTAAATGAGCTTCTAAAACTAATAAGTCCTTGTCCCCGGTCAGAATATAGTCGGCGTGTACTGTTTCGGCTAAAGAAAGTAGGTATAAATCTTTGGCATCTCTGATAGATGATTGGGCCTTGGCTTTTATCGATACGAAATGGCAATATGCATCCATTATTTTTAAAGTGTCCCAAATGTCTTGTTCGGATATGTATTTACGTATTTTCCCTCGCTGAGATACATCTTTAAATTCCTGTATCAATTCATCACACACATATACAGTAATGTCAGGGTTAGTCAGTAACTTTTTTAATAAGGATAGCCTTTTGCCTATTAAAAAAGAAATCCAAAGATTAGTATCGACAATTATTTTCATTTACGATATCTTACTGCATTTACCTCTTCCATAATATCTTCATCAGACAATTCTACTTTAGTGGGACGTTTTGATATGTAGTTTTTCAATAAACTTTCTTTGGTTTCAATAGACCATCCCATTTTTTTTGCCAATTCCTTAACGAATTTCATGTCTGCTTTCGGAATGTTAAGATAAACACTTTGTATTGTAGTTTCCATATCCTTCTGCTTTTTAGTTTTCACAAAAGTAGATCTTTTTAAGTTAGGAAACAATGAAAAGAGAGTTAATTCTTACCGTAATCTGTCCTCTCTTTACTTTTCTTTAGTAAAAATCAACCATCCATACTGAAAAACCTACAAAATGTCGGCATTTAAAAATGATTAACGTAAGGTAATTGCATATTTATTAACAGTTTACTACATTTGCAACACTCTCTTCTCATGCAACCTATAAGAACGATTGGGGTCATTCCTATATTGATGAGTATCTGGAGAAAGGCAGAACTACTGATTATTAACCTGTTAAACTAAAATGAAGAGCCTCAAAATCGTATCTTATGTTTATTCCTTTGACCATCGCCATCTTCAGTGGTGCATTGTCCCCTTCCTGTTTGGAGGGGCAGCATTACATTTCTGCGCGGCTTCAGCAAGCCACGTGGAAGCTGGAAGACTTGCCGGGGGAGTCGGGCGAGTTGACGGGGCGGTTGAGGGAAATATTATCCGATTGGCACGTTGACCTGCCTTGCCCTTCTTTTGATTTCCTACCGTCGGCATCCCATTTTCCTGACTTTAATGCCACTGCTGCTCTCTGCCGCCTGAGGGTGGAAGAGATGGAGTATACCCTGAATGTACTTTATTGCGAGGAGCAACCTACTGTCCGCTATCTTTTTTACAGTGCCCTTCTTCGTGCCGAGGCCCGGTGGTTGAAATTGTTGCTGAAAGAGAGAATCAGCCGGTTGCATTCCGACATTGATGCACGCCTGCTGCTGTGCGAAGTGCTTGAAGAGGTGTACGACACCGGGGTGTTGGTGGACGAAGCCTCTCGCAGAGGGCTTTCGGCTGAGTTGTGCGGACAGTTGAAGGGGGCATTGGCTTCACTATATCTGGAACTGACTATAAATTTCGGGCATTTGTTGCAGAGTGCTGATTATATGGGTTATCGGTATCTGTTCAACGATGCCCGTTACTTTCATCCTGTCCGTGAGTGTGAGGTGCTGAAGTATGATATTCTGCAAGCTGGAAATCGGGTGAAGCGTTTGGTCAGTATGGATCTCACAGAAAGGTGTGAGGCAGATGCCATGCGACTTTATGCTGATTTGGTGGCACTGCTTGCCGGGATCAAGTTGTATTCGCATACCGAAGCCTGTCTGTGGCAGGGTGTTGTGGCGCTTGAGAATTTCCTTTTCATTCTTTGCAGCAGTCGCTGGTCCGATAAGAGGATTCCTTATAGTCAGCTTGTTGACGAGCAATGGATGAGGACTTGCCTGAACGACCTGTGCAACGATCAGTATGCCGGTCATTTGCATTACAACGAGGGTCGGGGTGCTTCGGAGTGGGCTATCAGAAAGCTGAATGAGCCCTGTCTGGGATTCCTGAGTCCACTTGTTGAGTGCGAGGCAAGTCTTCCCCGCATGCTGCGCAGCTACCTGCAGAGCCGGCAGGAGCTTTACGAACAGAACTATTCGCGTCCGTTCATATCTATTTCGTCCGGTGAGAAACTTTCAATTCCGCTTTCGCGTCCGTTGGCAGTCCAGCTGCCCGATATGGGCGAAGTACATACACTCCTGGCATTTCTGCCCAAAGTACCCGGCACCAGAGGGGGCTATCTGATGAGTTCCGAACATGTTCAGTGGCTGGAAGATGATTTTCTGTTTTTTTTGCAGAGCGGCCAGATTCCACTGGCTCACAAGAACAGGGTGAAAATCCTGAAAGGGTATGTAGAGGTGCTTTACGGTCTTTTCTTTCATTATCAGAAGCACAGGGGTGGCGATAAGAAGGACTATGCGATTTTCCTTGCCTCGATGCTGGATGTGGATGCACAGCCCGAAAATCTGGTGAGTAACTATAAGAGGTATATAGAAGCCTATGAAGCATTTGTCAGTAAAGAGAATCTTCGCCTCATTTCCTGACGAGTCGTTGACGAAATCAGTTCGTCAACGATTTTTTTTACCGTAAAGTAACACGGGGGAGGAGTTCATTCAAAACTGTGCAGAAATGAGTTTTCACCACAGAGTAACACTGAGTATCACGGAGTTCTATTCTTTTGATTTCAAACTGATTAAACTCTGTGATACTCTGTGTTACTCTGTGGTGAAAAGATTCGTAACTGATTCAACTCTGACGATATTTTTCGTCAAGCTCACGTCATTTCAAACTCTTTTTCCTTTGCATCCGAACCAAAGGAAAAAAGAAATGATACAGAATCTACTATTTTCAGAGCAACTGGAGCAGGTGCGCGATCATCTGCTCAGTCTGGCGCGTTTGCTGGAGCGTGCCGGAGTGAAAGCCCGTCCCGAGATTGCCCGGGGCTGGGTGGACGGACAAGAGGTGATGGACGCGTTGCACATCAGTCAGCGTACCCTGCAAAACTTGCGTGACAACGGGACCCTGGGGTACACCGTTTTGGGTAAGAAATACTTCTATCGCATTCAGGAGATTGATGACCTGTTGCGAAACAACTATGTGATGTACAAGCTCAGTACATTGGGCAAGGAGGACGAACGTCCTGCCACCGATGACAGGGAAGGGGGTGACAGATGAAACGCTTCAGCTTTTTTCGGGCTCCCGTCAGTAATGTCGTACCCCATAAGACGGTGGGGATAGAGCAAATCTACAATGTCATCCGGGGCGACTATTATCGTGCCGCTACCGAAGAGCTGCGCCGCCTGATACAGGAAGAACGGGTCACGCAGCGCGATGTGCAGCGCTTCAAGTCGAGAAACTTCGATTATGCCACCTTCAGCGGAGAGTTCAGCCGTCGGCGCGAAGACGCCCTGTTGGCGCATAGCGGGCTGCTCTGCCTTGACTTCGACCATATCAGTCAGTGGCAGGGCGGCGGGCATTTGCAAGGTGTCTATGGGTTGCGCTATGCTTTGATGCACGATGCCTCGGTAGATACGGCCCTGCTTTTCCGGAGTCCGGGTGGTGACGGCCTGAAGTGGGTGGTTCCCATCGACCTGGAGCAGGGCACGCATGCCGACTGGTTTGAGGTCTTGTCCTACTACGTATCACGCAATTATGGGGTGGAACCCGACCCCTCAGGGCGCGACATTGCACGTGCCTGTTATCTGCCTTGGGATCCGGATGCTGTGATTTATGATTTATGATTTGTTGCGCTGTGTGCTCTGTTGTTATGCCGACATTTCAGCTTCACAAAAATCATAAATCATCTCATAAATCCTTTCAAAAATCATAAATCAAAAATTATAAATCCTTTCATGTCAAAACAGAAATTTAACCTGGGTGAGTGGCGTCGTGACACCACCCTTACTCCCCGTGACGAGGTGGAAATCGTCATTTCACGCATTGAAACTGCAAGTCTCGATCTCACTTCAACTTATAATGACTGGCGCGACCTGGGCTTTGCGCTGGCTCAGGGGCTGGGCGAGGAGGGGCGTACCTTCTATCATCGCCTGAGCCGTTTCTATAGCGGATACCAGTCCGCTGAAACCGACAAGCAGTACACGGCTTGCCTGCACTCGCGCGGACACGGCATCACGCTGAACACCCTCTTCCACCGGGCAAAGCTGGCGGGAGTGGATATCAATACCCGTCCGTTGCCAAATTGCCATATTGCCACATTGCTAAAAGCGAAGGACGTGGCAATATCCCCTGTTGCCGGAGCGGATCGGACGCCTCCGGGCGATGATTTCCCCACTTTCCCCGACGAAATCTACGCCTCCATGCCCCGCCTGCTCTCCGATGTCTGCTCTTACGGCATTTCGGCCGAAGACACGGATATGCTGTTGCTGGGTGCCCTCACGGTGCTTTCCTCTTGCCTGACGCAAATTTCGGGCATCTATGGGCAGCGGCAAGTCTACCCGAACCTCTACCTGTTTGTCGGGGCACAGGCCTCGGCGGGTAAGGGGCGGCTGACGCTGTGCCGTCATCTGGTGGATGTGGTGCATGCCGACCTGCGCCGGCAGAACGTCCGCGAGTGGGAGGAATATCGCCGTGAGAAGTCCCTCTACGAAAAGAGCAAACGCAAGGAGGGCGGCGACGAACCCTGCCAACCGCCCGTCAGGATGCTTTTTATTCCTGCCAACAGTAGTGCCACAGCCCTCTTCCAGACGTTGAACGACAACGAAGGACAGGCCCTGATGTTCGAGACTGAAGGCGACACGCTGACCACCACTTTCCGCAGCGAGCACGGCAACTACAGTGACGGTCTGCGCAAGGCTTTCCACCACGAGACCATCGCCTACAACCGCCGGAAGGATCGTGAATATGTGGAAATCTCCATGCCCCGCCTTTCGGTGCTGCTCAGCGGAACGCCCCGCCAGATAGGGGCGCTCATCCCTGATGCCGAGAACGGGCTTTTTTCCCGCTTCCTCTTCTACAACCTGCCCCTGCGTCCGGTATGGAACGATGTGTTTGCCTGCAACGGGGAGGATACGCTGGACGGTTGTTTTCTTCGGTTGGGAGGACGTTTCTTCCAATTCTATTCACGCCTGAAGAAAACGGCCCCCCTGCGCTTCACGCTCACCGCCGCACAGCAGGTGGAGTTCAACCGTTTTTTCAACTCGATGCAGCAGCAGGGACTCCAGTGCTTTGGTTCCGATATGCTGGCTTCTGTACGTCGCCTGGGGCTGACGGCCTACCGCATCTGCATGGTGTTCTCTTCATTGCGGCTGATGGACTATGAGGGAGATGCCCCGCTGCCGGGCATCCTTTGTTGCCGTGATGATGATTTTCACACCACGCTCCTGATGATGGAGGTGTTGCTGCATCATACGGGACTGGCATATGAAGGATTGCAGGCCGATACCAAGTCTGCGCCCCGCCGGGCCACCGTCGCCGAAAGCGATCAGCGCGAACGTCGGTTGCTTCAGTTATTTGAGGGATTGCCGGAGTCTTTCAATCGTGCGGGTTACCAGGATGTGGCGCGTGCCGAGGGAATCCCAGCCCGTACGGCCGACCGCTACATCATTGAACTGTGCAATCAGGGGCGTTTGCAGAAGCTGGACCATGATGCGTATGGAAAAACGGGAAAGTGATTCGGGCTGAATAGTGTCCGCTCCGTATCTGAACCGTGTCTGCTCCGTACCAGGTCCGTAGTATCTCCGTAGTCTATAGGAATGGAATAACTACGGAGATGGTACGGAGCAGATACGGAGTTGGTACGGAGATGCTACGGAGATACTATGGAGGCGTTACGAAGATACTATGAAGATACAATGAATAATTCCCCCGAAATATAACTGATTATAAAGCCGATATGTTATCTTTGCAATGATTTAGTGCAAGAAACAATAAAAAAAAGATTATTATGACACTGATAGCGAATCCCATTTACGACTCCGTCTTCAAATACCTGATGGAGGACGACCGTGTGGCGAAAATCCTTCTCTCCGCCCTGCTGAAAAAAGAAATCGTGGAACTGCAAATGCGGCGCCAGGAATACTCTGCCATGCAGCAGACGCGCATCTCCATGTTCCGGATGGACTTCACCGCCCGTATCCGTGAGGCAAATGGAGAAGAGCATCTGGTAATGATTGAACTCCAAAAGACGTGGCTTGCCACCGAAACCCTGCGCTTCCGCCAGTACCTGGGCACGCAATACCTCAACAAGGAGAACATGCGCGAAGAAGACAACGGTATCTACGGTCTGCCTATCATTTCAATCTACATTCTTGGGCATAAACTGGGCGAACTGCACGAACCTGTGGTCTACGTCCGCCGCCGGTACCTGAACTATGACGACTGCGTGATAGAGCATAGGGACAAGTTCATCGAAAGCCTGACGCACGACAGCATCATCGTTCAAATTCCATATCTGAAAGGCCGTACCCGAAATCACCTGGAGCGTCTGCTGAATCTCTTCGACCAGGATTACATCTACCACGCCGATGACCATTTGCTGGAAATCGACGAGAATAAATTCACCGGAAAGGATGAACAACTACTTATGAACAGGTTGCTGAAAGCGGGCGTGGCACCGGAAATCAGACGAGCCATGGATGTGGAGGATGAGATTCTCTCGGAGATTGAAAAGAGGGATACGATCATTATGCGGAAGGAAGAGGAGATCGTCAAGAAGGATGAGGAGATCGTCAAGAAGGAAGAGGAAATCGTCAAGAAGGATGAGGAGATCGTAAAGAAGAAAGAGGAACTTGAGAAGCAGCATGAGGAACTTGCGAAACAGCATGAGGAACTTGAGAAACAGCACGAGGAGCTTGAGAAGCAGCACGAAATTATTCGCGAAGCTGTCCGTATGTTCAGTCAAGCCGGACTTTCGGTTGATGAAATAGCCCGAAAGTTCTCTTTATCACCCGAAAGCGTAAATCACTTGCTTAATGAATAAAGGTTCAATGAGTGAAGGCGGGCGTTTATAAAAATAATGTTCTTACCTTTGTCTGTTAATATTGGGGTTTTTCAGACAAATAATACTATGAAGGAACTGCTATTACAAGCTATGCTTGATTCCGGTCATTCCGACGCTACTCCGTCCGATCTCTGCCGGTGGCTGGTATCCCTTACGGGGGAGCTTGCCACAGAACCGGGGAGTTTTGCCCCGCTGCTCTATCATACGCCCTGTCCCGGAGTACTTGAAGTGTGGCTGAGAGATGCTCCGGAGCAAACGGAAAGAAACGTGCTTCGTTACAGGCGTCTCTCTTTCCGTCCGCTTCCCCCGGTGTCCGCCCCTTCTCCTTCCGCCTCTGCCGACTGTAGGATTGCGGTGGAAGTGCTGCCTGCGAAACAAATATACATCGGTTTTCCTGTGTCCGAAATGGGGCTTGTGGGTGTTTCACCCGTTCTGGTAACTACAGGCGGATGGGTGATACCCTATGAGGCGCTCAGTCCGGTGCAGATAGGTCATTTGGACGCTGTTTATGCAGTGCTTACCCCTGCTTTGTCTGCCCGCCTGGATGGTGCCGGCTGTGTGGAACGGCACATGTCCGCCCCGTCTGGCCCTTATGAAGCTTTGTGGCAGGAGGTGGAAGGGCTGTTGGCGCGTTGCTTCCCTTCGGGTGGGGTAGTCTCCGGCTGTCCCCTTCACTTGTCACTCCGGCTGGCCGATGTACCTGCTCACCGTTTGCGGTGTATCGGGGCGGAACATAGCCAGATGCAGTTTGGCAGGTCGGCCGTAGAAACCGATCCCCGCACCGGCCTTTGCCGTTACGGTGCCTGTCTGCCCGGGCGGTGTCGTTCTCTTACCCTCACCATGCTTTATCCGAGGGGACAACTGGATGCTGCCCGCCACCTCTTCAGTCTTTTCTCCCCACTGGCTTCTCTTATAGCCGTGATGCCTGTGGGCAACATGGACCGGTGGATAGCTTATGATGCGGATGAGCGTGCCGCAGACCAACTGACGCAGGCGCTCTACACGCAGCCCGTCACGGATGTTCCTGCCGCTTTCAGGCTCTATTGCCTGGTGGTTCCTTCGGGAGAGGCAGCCGCTGCACTGATGGGGCGGCAACTATCGGTTCGCCTGCGCAGACTGGTGCTTTCCCTGGGATCTCTTTATGTGGGAGCCATTCCGTTGCATGCCGTCAGCTCCGGGGGCTTCGGCAGATACTTGCCTTCTGTGGCCTCGCGCTTGCTGGTGCAGATGGGTGGCATGCCGTGGATGCCCCGCCGTTTTGCTTCGCAGGACACCGACCTCATTGCCGGATTCTCTTGCTCACGTCCCTCGCAATGTTTCGAGTCTTTCAGTGCGGTCACTTTCTACAACCATCCTGCCCGGGGGGGCTGCTTCGACCTCTGTAAGGCTGAGGGGAAGTTCTCTCTGTTCTTTTCTTCGCGCTTCAGGAGGGCTTACGAACAGTTCCTGACCGACCACCGTGATAGCCCTCCCCGGCGTTTGGTGGTTTATTGCCACCGGGATCTTCCGACGGCGGCTCTGCTGTCTTTGGTACGCTGGATGGTGCCGTATTCGGAAGCTGTGCCGGTGGTGCTGGCGCAAGTGCGGCGCACGTCGAGGGCTATGCTCCGTCACTATGCCCCCGATGCTCCCGGCTGTATGCCGCCTGCGGGAACTGTTCTGGGCCGCACCGATGATACTTTTCTTCTTTTCTGCCGTGATTTCAGACCGGCATCCGGTTCTTTACGTGCTTTTTATCCTTATCCGTTGGAGATCAGGCTCAACCACCTTTGTGCCGATGGCAGTCTTCAACCGTTGTCATCTGCCGAGGCGGACGGTGTGCTGGTGCAAGCCTTCCAGCTTGTCCGGGCCAATCCGGCGTGTGTGGACGGCAATCCTTTGCCCCTCGTACTGTCGCACACCGACCGCTTGTTGCGCTATCGTTGCCAGGAGTGGCAGCTTGAAATGGCGGACCGCATTGCCATGGACTAAAGTTCGTGGCAACGTGGCAACGTGGCAATTTGGCAACCAACTGTGCAAAACGACGCAAAACGACGCAAAAATCACACACTTTTAAAATCCCCTTTCTTTACAGCTTACCTTTGCTTCTGGCTGAACGGTAAAAGCTCCTGCATCGCCGTGCTGCTGCAGAGGCATCGTGCCTGTTTGCTGCTGCCTGCCTTCTTCAGCCCCTGAGACTTGGTCGCATTGACCGGTCCTGATCCCTAAAATATACGATAATGGGAGAAATTAAAAGAGGAATCCTCGGCGGATTCAGTGGAAAAGTGGGTACCGTAGTGGGTAGTACCTGGAAAGATGTGAGCTATATGCGTGCGCTGGCCATCAGTGTCAGTAACCCCCGCACTCCGAAACAACAGACGCAACGCGGCAAGTTTGCCATGAGCATGACTTTCCTGCGCGCCATCATTCCCTATGTTCGCATAGGCTATCATCCTTATGCCAAAGGGCGCACGGCTTTCAACGCGGCGATGTCCTACATCCTGCGCCATGCCATCACCGGTTCGGCGCCCCAGCTTGCTGTAGATTATGAACGTGTGCTGGTGGCCCGTGGCACCCTGATGCCCGTCTTCAATGCTTCGGCTGCCTTGACCGGCGGCAAACTTACCCTGACGTGGAAGGATAACAGCAAGATGGGAGATGCTCTCTCTACTGACCAGGCGATGCCGCTGGTTTACAACAAGGAACGCGGCGAGGCCTATTACGACCTGGAAGCTGCCACCCGTGCCGACGGCACTGTGCAGTTGACGTTGCCCGACGGCTGGGAGGACGAGGCGCTGGCCGTTTATCTTGCTTTTCGTAGCGAAGACGGCAGCCGTGTCACCAACAGCAGTTGCCTGAAAGATGACGCTTACGAAGGCAACGGTTCGGGCGGCAATGCCGGAGGCGATGACAAACCGGGTGGCGGCTCGGGCGGCGGTCTGGATGAGAATCCGTTGGGATAATCCCAAAAAGGGTAGGGTGCTGAATCCCGTCACTCTACCCCCTCATCATCCTATTACTTTATTACCCTATTATTTTTTTTATTATGCGAAAGATAAACTACATCGTGGTGCATTGCAGCGCCACCCGGGAGGACTGTCCTTTTTCGGTAGAAGCCCTTCGTGCGGAACACCTGCGCCGCGGTTTCCGCGATATCGGTTACCACTATTATATCCGCCGTGACGGTACAGTGGCAAATACCCGTCCCATCACCCTTGTAGGGACGCATGTCAAGGGAATGAACGCTCACAGCATCGGCATCTGCTATGAAGGCGGACTGGACGCGCAAGGCAATCCGAAGGATACCCGTACGCCGGAACAGCGCAGTGTACTGCGTCTGCTGGTGCATCAGTTGCTGCGCCGCTTTCGGGGCGATGTGCGCGTTTGCGGGCATCGTGACCTCAGTCCGGACCTGAACGGTGACGGGGTGGTGGAGCCTGCGGAGTGGATGAAGGAGTGTCCGTGCTTTGAAGTGAGCCGTGAACTGTGATTTTTCATTTTTCAACTATTAATTTAAAAATTACCGGAAAGGAGGTGTTTGATAATGGCAATCAAGAAATCTGTTTGGAGTATGATCCTGAAGGTGGCTGTGGCGGTGGTTACGGCGATAGCGGGTGTGCTGGGAGTTCATGCGATGACGATGTAATGCCATCCACGGGGTGCGTCAAGATTCACTTTTTTGGCGCACCTTTTTATTATTTGATTTTAGAAATCTAAAAAAACTAACACGATATGAATAAGAAAATTATAACTATGCTGGCTTTGCTGCTGGTTCCTTTCATCGGGACTTTCGGCCAGCACATGCCTTTGCTCAATGTTCCCAGTCCTGAAATTGCGGGGTTGGGGGAGTACGGCACGGTTCCTGTAGGGTTGTATACCGGAGTTCCCGACATATCCGTTCCGCTGCACGAAATGCAGGCGGGCGGACAGTCGTTTCCCATTACGGCCAATTATCATCTGTCATCGGTGAAGCCTCAGTTGCAGGAAGGCTGTCTGGCTTTGGGCTGGAGCCTGCAGACTGGCGGATATATCAGCCGTTCCGTCAACGGGATGTATGACGAGAAGATGCATGCCGATGGGTATGCTCCCGGCTATTATGCCAATGCGTATCGCCTGAAGGGAATGACGAATGAGCAGTTCACTGCCGCTACCAAGCGTATCCGGTCCGATGTCGGTAAGGAGGATTATTATGAACTGGCGGCGGATGAATTCTCTTTCAGCTTCTTCGGATACACGGGCACCTTTTATTATAATGAGGATGGCGGCTGGACGGTGATTTCCGACCAGGACATCCGGGTGGAGTTCAATCCGGCGGACGGAGAGGAATTTGTAAAACTGGATGGTTTGCGTCCCGAGATCGAACATGGTTCTTGGGGAGTGCAAGACTATAATGACCGCTTCTTCAACAAATTTACCTTGGTCACTCCCGACGGATGCTGTTACGAATTTGGTGGAATCAATGCCACGGAATACAGCATCTCGTACTACAACCGCAATAACAGCGACCTGATAGCCACTACTTGGCAGTTGTCGAAGATCGTAACCCCTGACAACCGCACCGTCACTTACCACTATGAGGCTACCGATCTGCTTTGCGACCTGAAATATGTGCCCCAGGCCAAGACTCTTTATAATGCGCCGTGCACTCCGCATAACCCGAGTAGAGGCAGGGATGCCATGACAGGTTTTCTTATCATGCCTGTCCGTCTGGCAGGGATCTCGACGCCCGACGAGGAGATCTCATTTGATTACTTTGAAGATCTGGCTTACAGCAGCCACTTCTGGGCCGCTGCCCTTGGCTGGAATGTGGACGAGTATTATCCGGAGGATATTTACCATCCCGCTCAGGAATTTGAAAGGAGGCAATTCTCCTTGTTCATGCACACCACCCTTGATTATACAACTTCCCCGCTATTGCAGCAAAGTATTCAGAAAAACCTGAAACACAGTACTCTGCATCGTATTGGCATCCGGAGCAAGAACAGTGCCGTCTGTGCCCGGAGCGTCTATTTCGACTACACTTTTAAGAATCGCAGGAAACTCGCGCTGGTTGCCTTGCGCGAGGGCGTTCCGGCATTGATTCCCGACTATGTGTCGGCACCCGGCAAGCTTGTCTTGCGCGGTTACAAGGTTCCGGTTTCACCTGCGCCCGGTAAAGATCCGGAGTATAAGTTTGCCTATAATACGGAAAGACCGATGCCGACCAGCTATACCAACCCTGAAACCGATTACTGGGGGTATTATGTGGGCAGCAATGTTTCTTTTTCCGCGATACCTCAATTTAAGAAACCGACTCCGAGCCTGATATTCAGTCAGTCGGATGTGCTGACGGAAATTACTTACCCCACAGGCGCGAAGAGCCGTTTTGAGTATGTACTGAACAACTACTCCAAGATAGTGGACATCACGCACACACGATTGGACAATCAGTTGGGCAATGCGGGTGGTCTGAGGGTGGCTGCCGTGAGTCGGCACGACCGCAACGGTGTTTTGCTGGATAAAAAGAAATACTATTATGCGGAGGATAGAAAAGCCGGAAGCGCAAGCAGCGGTATATTGAGGGAGGCTCCTGTCTATGAAATAATCTATACTGCTTCCGAAGACGTCATATTGAAACAACAATCGGAGGGAGGCTATTTTGCTTCGGTCACTAATCAGAATTCTCCGGTTGTGGGTTATTCGTGCGTCATCGAAGAAACGTTGGATTCCGTCGGGCACTCGAAAGGCTACATCAAACGTCGCTATAGCAATTATGGTACCGACCTCTATGGTATGACTCATTTTGACGAACCTGCTCTGTATTCCAATGCGGGAGGCGAATCGGTCGTGAAACCCTTCACCAGCCGCTCTGCAGAACGGGGGAAATTACTGTCGGAAGAATTTTACAATAATAGTGATAAGTTGCTGAAAAAGAAGGTACAGCATTATAAAACGGTGAACTCCGGCGAGTTCAGGAGTGCCCACCAGACTGTTGCTTTTTTTTGTACAGACCTTGACTACGAGAGTTTCTCTTATGCTTGCATAGGCACATTGACTCGCGTCTATACCCATAGTTATCTGCCGGACTCCATTGCCGAGACGGTGTACCCTTCGGAAGGAAACGTCCCGGGCTACAACGTTGAACGTACCTTCTCTTATAACAATCACAAATTGCTGAAACAAGAAAAAACTCTGACCAGCAAAGGAGGTAGCCACACGGTGGGTTACACGTATCCTGCCGACCATAGCAATTATCAGTGGATGGTGGATGCTCACCTGTTGTCTCCGGTGGTGGAAAAGACTACAGTGGAGGGTGGAAAGTCGCTGAAAGAAACCTATACATACGGTTACCGGAATCAGGGTTCCCGGTATATGCCTTATGTGAAAAGTACCGGTCACCGATTTGACGCTTTGAGCAGCCGCACCGACTATCTGGTAGATAAAACAGATGCGTATGCCAATCCGGTGGTTACCGTAAGCCGGGGAGTCAGCAGCGTCTTGCTCTGGAGCTATGAGGGCAGGCAACTCATTGCCCGGATAGAGAATGCCACCTACGGCAAGGTGATGTCGCTGCTGGGTAAATCTCCCGAAAGTTTCTCCACAGCAAGCAAGCCGGATAACACCGCTTACAGACTGATAGAAGATATCCGGCACCGGCTGCCTAAAGCCCTGGTGATAATTTATAAATATACCCCCGGAATGCAACTGGAATCAGTCACTTCACCTGCCGGGCAGACGGTATTTTATAAATATGATTATCTGGACCGGCTGCGCGAAGAGTATTTCTATGATCAGCCTTCCGGTTTGCTCCGGAGGAAACTCCTCAATGTATATGACTACCATTATCAGCACTGATTTACTAAAACATAGAATGAGAATTATGAAAACAAGATATTATTATTTGATTCTCCTGTTGCTATTGTGCCTGCCGCAGATGCTGCATGCGCAGAATACGCCGGTCAAGCCGGTAGAACCCAATGAAGAGTTGCATGCGGGCGCTTCCGTAACCAAACGGCTGGCGTATCATGATGCCGGGGAGAATACGACCAACTATTACCGTTTCCTGACCACGGAACCTCTGTTGTTTCAATTTGATTTTTCCAACTTTGCTTATAATCAGGGATGGGGCGATCCTTTGCCCCAGACTACGATAGCCCTTAGTTGCAATCTGGCGGGGGAGAGTTCGGATGTTCTTCCACATCTTTTCCTTTTGAATGTGGACGGAAAAACCGGGCAGTTCCTGACGTCTTCGGGAAGTAAGCCTATGGAGTTGCCGGCCGGCAGCTATCAGTTTACGTTTACCGGGCATAAGATAGGTGGCATACACCCTTTGCAATCCCAGACTGCCTCCCCTTTTACTTCTGAAATTCCTCCGGCCACTTATTTCTTCGATTTGCACATCACCACGGAAGTTCCGCCTGCCCCCGTTGTTCCGGAACCTGATCCTGATGATGCGGCTTTGCCGGCTATTCCATCCCCCAACTCTGAGGCGCTTGTCGCCTTGCCGGCATCTGCCGGAGTGAACAGCGTATGCTTGTTCGCCAGCAGGGATGGAAGTGGAACAAAGGGAGATCTCACCGTAAACTATGCTGATGACCTGGGGCGCAACATTGAGACTGCCCGGAGAGGCTGTATTGCGCAAGGCAGGAATCTGGTTAGTTTGCAGGAATACGACTCCTGGGGAAGAAAGGGCAACATCTGGCTTGAAGCGGCGAAGGATACCACGGCGGGAGCCTACCTATCGCCCGCACAGTGCAAGACGTTGGCTGCATGCACCAACGGCGGTGATTCGCGCCCCTATACGGAAACCGTCTACGAGGAGTCTCCGCTGGACCGTCCTATCCGCCAATATGGTCCCGGTCAGGACTGGAAATCCAAGGGGAAAGCGGTAAGCAGCGTATATACCTCGAACAGTGAATTTGCCGGTGAGCTGCATTGCATGAAGTTTGCCGCGGGTGAAAAAACAGATGCCGGAATGATGGTAACCGCTACCGGATATTATGACGGGGGTAGTCTGCAAGTAGTAAAGACCAGCGATGAGGACGGGAAAGCTCAAATTGAATTTACCGACCGGAGCGGGAACAGGGTTCTGTTGAGGCAGATGGAACTTAAAGCGGGCAAGCAGGTGTATTATGATACCTATTATATATATGACGCTACCGGGAACCTTCGCGCGGTGTTGCCTCCCGAACTTTCGGCAAAGGCTCCGGTGACGGGTGGCCTGGCGAAGGTGGAACTCGACAGGTATGCTTACCTCTACGCTTATGACAACTTCCGCCGGCTCTCGGACCGTAAGCTGCCCGGTGCGGACTGGGAACGTTTCATGTACGATGACGGTGACCGTCTGGTTGCTTCGCAGGACGGCAATCTCCGCAAGGCGGGGAAGTGGAAGTTTATGATTTCCGACAAGTTCGACAGGGTGTGTTTGGAAGGTGTGTGTACGAGTTGCCTGTTTGTGATAGACATGCAGCACCGGGATGTGCACGCTTCTTGTGAGTATATCGGGAAGAAGGGGGAATATCACGGCTATGACCTTATCGGTGTTGGCTTAGGTTCCCCTGTCTTTTGTAAAGTAAGCTATTATGATAATTACCGCTTCCTTGACGATGGTCTGCTGCCGGCGGGTGGAACGAAAGATCCTTTGGCTTATGCACCGGGAACGGGATATGGTGAGAAGTATGTCAGTGCCAAGGGGAGCCTGACGGGGACGCTTACGGCACGGATAGGGGCTTCGGACGTGCTTTCGGGTACGACTTCGGCTTTAGGCACGATTTCGGATATGCTTTCGGCCAGTGCTTTTTATTATGATGCCCGTGGCCGTTTGATTCAATCCCATTGCGGGAATCATCTGAGCGGCTTTGAATCGGACTACACGTCTTATAACTTCAGCGGCCAGCCTGTAAAACAGTTGCATGTGCATTCCGCACCTGGCAAGGCTTCTTTGAGCGAACAGTATGCTTATACGTATGATGAATCGGGCTTGCCTCTGTTGGTTAAACATCGGCTGGGGAATGGGGCGGAAATAACTCTGTCTAATAAGGGTTATGACTCGTTGGGGCGTTTGTATCAGGAGAAGCGCAACGGTCATTCTTCTTTGCAGTCTGAGTATGTCTATAATGTTCGTTCCTGGCTTACCGACATTGTGGGGCAGCGTTTCTCCCAAAACCTGTACTATAATACGGACGGGCTGAATGGCACGAAATGTTATAACGGGAATATCAGTAGCATGAGATGGAAATCCGGTACTGAAAGCAACCTCCGTGCCTATACTTTCACTTACGATCCTCTGAACCGTCTGCAGGCTGCGTTCTATGGTGAAGGCAATTCCGGTTTCGGTAATCTGAACGGTTTCACCGAAGAGGTGACGGGCTATGACAAGAACGGCAATATCCTGGGACTGAAGCGTTACGGGCAGACGGGTACGGACACTTACGGCTTGATTGACAACCTTACAATGACGCTGAGCGGCAACCAGCTGCTGTCTGTTAATGATGCCGCTACCGCTTCGGCCTACAATAACGTTTTTGAGTTCAAGGACGGTGCCAAAGTATCATCCGAGTATGCTTATGACCTGAATGGAAATTTAACGAAAGATTTAAATAAGAAAATCACTGGTATTCAATATAATTACTTAAATTTGCCCAGTCAGGTTACATTCACCGATGGCAACACGACAACCTATACTTATGATGCGGACGGAACGAAACTCCGCACTGTGCATAAGATAGGCGGCACTACCACCACGACTGATTACTGTGGCAATGTGATCTATGAAAACGGTACGGCTAAGTGTCTGTTGACCGAAGGCGGTTCTCTCTCCCTTAACGATAAAAAGTATCATTATTATTTGCAGGATCATCAGGGGAACAACCGTGTGGTTGCTTCTTCGGATGGGAGTGTGGAGGAAACGAATCATTACTATCCGTTCGGTGGGGTTTTTGCAGGTACGGGCAATGTGCAGGCTTATAAGTATAACGGCAAGGAACTGGATGCGAAGAAGGGACTGAACTGGTATGATTATGGGGCTAGGATGTATGATGCGGGGCTTGGAAGGTGGCATGTGGTGGATCCGATGGCTGAGAAGTATCGCGGCATGAGCCCTTATGCATATTGCAATAACAGCCCGACGATAAATGTGGATTTGGACGGTAAGGACTGGTATATGCATAGTGAAACGGGTGAGTTGTATTTCAGTAAAAATAGGAACCAATGGCATTTTAAACTGAATGATAGGATTTATTATCGAATCGGTGATAATGACATGCTGGGAGATATGAAAGATGTAACGGAACGTGCGTATAATTATGATGAATCTTTATCTTTAGCTCAGGATAATGGTTACTCAATTAATCCGATTCAAGAGATTTTATCTGAGGTCTCCAGAGAACAGCCTTACTCTACGGGAAAGAAATCTATTACTGTTACTACTGGTGAAATAGAAATTATAAATGAAAAGTATGGAATATTTCCTGCAGAGAAAAGTGAGAAGAAGAATTTTAAAACGAAAACATTGTATAATCCGGAATATACTATGCTCGATTATTTAGATGCTCTTGCAACAGGATCTAAAAAGACAGATGTGATTGAGAGGAATTACTTTACATACAATAAACCTACTTTACGAGATAAAACAGGAAGTGCTCTTGGAGCTGTTTACAATGTAATGGAGGTCATGACGGGTAAACATGATTATCGTAATGTGAGCGTTTATAAGAGCTGGAATGTTTATTTGAAAGCTACAGGAGGGAAAGGTCGAATTTTACCATATAGAAAGTAAAATATGAAAATTATATTTTTATTATTAAGTGGTCTGTTTTTATTTCAGATCAATGTTTTGTCTCAGAATGATTTTCCTGATGAGCGTACTAAAAGAGATTATAAAGAAATAATAAGTTTATATCCTGATTTTTTGGTTTCTCATTTACCAAAAAACTTGGATGATGTCAAGTTTGCTAATCCAGGATTATTATTTCCACGGGGTAAATATTTGAATTATATCCATTTGATGGTGCCTTATGAAGATGAAAAGATTGAAGAGCTGAAGATAGAGGCTGCTTCAAAGGCTAAAGGTATATATCATTTTGGAGATTCTCTTTTAATGCTTCCATATAATTATGAGAAGTTTGAGATAATCAAATCAGATTCAATCCAAAATATACCTTTTGTTAGTATGTTACCTTTGCCTAACTTTTATTCTTGGTTATACGATTTTCCACCAGCTTTTTATAAAGAAGCAGTTATTTATCTTTTTGATGCAGAAAAGGGTAATTTTTTGACGGATAATTCTCTCTCTAAGAATGGTGTCGGTTTACCAGAAGCATGGAAGCATGGTTATACAAAAGGAGCCGTTTTTTATAAAAACTTTATATTCTATTGGCTCGAAGTATGGTAAGAAAATGAAATAATGATTTCCCGTTCAGTCGGATATACCATCCGACTGCCTCTGGCATAAAGCTTTTTAATCTATGACCTTGAATTTTCCCTGTCTCCTGAATATGAACTATTCTTAGAGACGGGGATTTTTTATTCGCTCTGTTTGGCAATCTTATAATGACGCTGAACGGCAACCAGCTGCTGTCTGTCAATGATGCCGCTACCGCTTCGGCCTACAATAACGTTTTCGAGTTCAAGGACGTTGCCAAAGTATCATCCGAGTATGCTTACGACCTGAATGGAAATTTAACGAAAGATTTAAATAAGAAAATCACTGGTATTCAATATAATTACTTAAATTTGCCCAGTCAGGTTACATTCACCGATGGCAACACGACAACCTATACTTATGATGCGGACGGAACGAAACTCCGCACTGTGCATAAGATAGGCGGCACTACCACCACGACTGATTACTGTGGCAATGTGATCTATGAAAACGGTACGGCTAAGTGTCTGTTGACCGAAGGCGGTTCTCTCTCCCTTAACGATAAAAAGTATCATTATTATTTGCAGGATCATCAGGGGAACAACCGTGTGGTTGCTTCTTCGGATGGGAGTGTGGAGGAAACGAATCATTACTATCCGTTCGGTGGGGTTTTTGCAGGTACGGGCAATGTGCAGGCTTATAAGTATAACGGCAAGGAACTGGATGCGAAGAAGGGACTGAACTGGTATGATTATGGGGCGAGGATGTATGATGCGGGGCTGGGAAGGTTTACAACGGTGGATCCGTTTGCTGAAAATTATTACGCTACGAGTTCTTATGCGTACTGTGGGAATAATCCTGTTAATCGTATAGATCCTGATGGGAAAGACTGGCGCATACAAACTCAATATAACCGTGAAATAGATAAAATTGAATATATTATAACTGTGAATGCAGTTCTTTATAATAATTCAAGTAATCGAGATATTAATATAGAGCAATTAGCCACTACTATTATTAACCAAGTGACTAATGTATATAATATTTCTGAAAAAAGTTTTGTAGCAAAGATGAATTTCAATCTTAAAGTAGTCAAATCGGTAAGTGAAATAGGGGAGCGAGATCATGTTATTCAGATTGTTGACCAGAATCTTTTTAGAAAATCGGATTCAAAGAGTGAAGTCTCAGCCGAAGCGTCTTTATTTGGACTAAGTATTAGGATTGGAACTAATCTTGTTGAAAGTACTTTAAAGGGAGATAACATGAGGACCATCGCTCACGAATTGGGGCATACAGGTGGATTGAGGCATTTGAATGATAAAGAAAGTGTGAACAATTTAATGATGCAGTCTTATTATGTTGACTTGTATAAGGGGAATTATAACACTGCAACCCTTCTTTATCACAATCAAATAAAAGCGATAAGGGATAATTATATAAATAATAAGTTACATCAATATTCTTCTTTAAGTAGGAATTGGTTTGGCAAAAAAAGATTAGGAAAATGAAAAAAAACATATTGTTTGTAATAGGGGTATTCTTGTTACTTTCATGTAGTACAGGAAGTCAAAGACAACATGCTAATTTTTCTATTTTTGTTACTTGTACCAGTAAGAATTGGAATGGTCGAAATAATCAAGATTATATCAAACTTTGGATAAATGACAGTTTATTGTTTAGTGGTACTTATTACACACAATACAATGATACTATTCCTGATGAAATTGAGGATTTGGAAACTCCTTTTGGACCAGAAATAATAGTTGACCCTTTCGGTATGAGAGTTGCTGATTTAGATAAAAGTAATTATCAAGATAGTATCAAGATAAGAATTCGTTTAATTGCCTTAGATGATGTTTTGTTTAACAATAAGCAAGTAATGGACAGTACTTTTTTTTATAGAATAGATAATATTTCAGCTATTGGTATTACTGATGCAGGAAGAACAGGTTTTTTCTTGGTTATTGATTCTATTAAAAATCCGGAGTGTTGGCTTTACATATAGTTTGTTTTCCATTTATAAGGATATTTATCCGACTGTTTCGAACATAAGGATTTTAATTCGTAAATCAGAATCTTCCCTGTCTCCTGAATATGAACTATTCTTAGAGGCAGGGATTTTTTGTCCCTGTTGTTCTAGAATCTTATCTATTCTATAGAATGCTAGGGGATAGTGCATTATCAATTTCCCTTGTTTCTAAACTTTTTTGATATTTTCCTTCATTTACTTAATTTTTCTGTTTTATTATGTATACCTTTGGACTGTATCTATTTTTATATAAAAAACAACAACATGAAAAGACACTTATTTCAATTGCTATGTCTATGCTCTTTTTGTTCCTTTATGACAACAATACAAGCACAAAGAAATTATCGTCCGGGCTTTATCATTACCCTTCAAAAGGATACGATCTACGGACAAATAGACTTTCGTACGGAAGTAATGAATGAATTGCGTTGCGTGTTCCGGACAGACAGCACTCTTCAGGAAAAAACATATAACCCTTTTGATATATGGGGATATCGTTTTACGGATGATGGCAAGATGTATGTTTCAAAATCTGTAACCTTGAAGAGAGAGGAAGCTCCTTTGGATATCTTTCTTGAATATTTAGTGAAAGGGATAAAAAGTCTATATTACATGGAAACTGCTACCGGGATTCCCGTTTATTTTATAGAAGATGGCGATAGATTAATTAAAGTAGATGCTCCGAAATTGGCTGAAAAGGTCACCACTTTCCAGTTTAAAGGAGAAATTGACCGTTATATTCCAATCTTGCACTATGCCTTTAGTGATTGTCCTACTTTGAAATCTCAAATAGACCGTACGCAGTTTAATCATAAGAGCCTAATTAAGCTTACTAAAAAATATCATTATGCGATGTGTACCAGTAACGAAGATTGTGTTGAGTTTGTTGCTATAAAAGATAAAAACAGAGTGCAAATACGACTTATGCCTTATGGCGGAATCATGCAGTATACATTGCCTCAAGAAACTTTTTCCGGTAGTCTCAAGCGTCCTAAACTGTCTTATTTATTAGGAATAAATGTGGCGGTGAGCTCAAAACGCTGGATGAGCTCAATCAGTGGCATTGTGGATTTGTCTTTTTCAAGGTTGGCAACTACCGACGGGACTTTCAACTACTCGGGCACGTTGTTTTCACCCCAGTTCGGATTACGGTATACCCATCCTAAAGGGAATGTACACCCGTTTGTGGGATTTGGGGCGGATATGAGTGTCATGATAACGTCTGATTCGAATAATGAATATCAGAAATTACGAAGAGTCGGTTATCCCGGGTATTATGCTGAACTCGGTTTAGATATCCCGCTATCTAAGAAAAAGAAACAAGCTCTGAATATTCGCTTCCAATTTAAAAATATTAGAGATCTTGAGGAAAAGACTAATTTTGCTTATGGTTGGTCAGGGACAGTAGGGTATACACTTCAAGTCCATTAAATAAAAATAGTCTAAGAGGGGCTTTCTTTAAAGAAAAATCGTATTTTTGGAAAAATTATTGAAAGGAGTATTTCTATAACTAAAAGAACCGACTATTATGATGGAAAAAACACTGGTTATTTTGAAACCATGTACCCTCCAAAGAGGCTTGGTAGGTGAGATTACGAACAGATTCGAGCGTAAAGGCTTGCGTCTGGCCGGAATGAAAATGGTTCAGCTGACGGATGAAGTGCTCAGTGAGCATTACGCCCATTTAAGTGCGAAACCCTTCTTTCAGCGCGTAAAGGATTCGATGATGGCATGTCCGGTTATTGTGTGCTGCTTTGAAGGAGTAGATGCCATTGAAGCGGTGAGAGCTTTGACCGGCCCTACCAATGGCAGGAAGGCAGCTCCCGGAACCATCCGCGGAGATTACAGTATGAGTTTCCAGGAAAATATCGTTCATGCATCCGACTCACCTGAAGCGGCTGAAGTGGAATTGAAAAGATTTTTTAAACCGGAAGAAATATTTGACTATAAGCAGGCTACATTCGACTTCCTGTACGCTAATGACGAGTATTAGCGAGGAAAAAGAAAAATAAGTTTGCAATAAACTACGCTGATGTAGTAAGGAAAATGTCGACTACAGCTTTCTAATTCAATTAAAGTAGTATCTTTGTGCCCGGAAAATTAATCTTCATTCAGTGAATCTGGTTATTGATATAGGAAATACGGTGGCAAAAGTAGCTGTCTTTGATGGCGTTTCACTATTGGAAGTGGCGTATGACTCTAATCGAAATTTGGAGCATTTGTCGGACATCTATAGTAAATATCACTTTGAAAAAGCAATTGTTGCTACTGTTATCGACTTGAGTGAGCAGGTGCTGGCACAATTGGCATTACTTCCCATACCTGTGCTTTGGCTGAATGAAATGACTCCACTCCCGGTAGTGAATCTATATGAAACACCCCGAACGCTGGGGTATGATCGTATGGCTGCCGTGGTGGGTGCCAATGAGCAATTTCCCGGAAAAGACATACTGGTGATAGATGCCGGCACGTGCATTACGTACGAATTTGTGGATGCCGAAGGACGCTATCACGGTGGGAATATTTCTCCGGGTATGCAGATGCGTTTTCGGGCGCTTCACCAGTTTACCGGACGCTTGCCGCTGGTGCAACGCGAGGGACGTGAACTCCCGATGGGAAAAGATACTGAAACTGCCATCCGTGCGGGAGTTTTGAAAGGTATGGAATATGAGATTTCTGGTTACATAGTGGCTATGAAACATAAATATCCTGAACTTTTGGTTTTTTTAACGGGCGGGGATGATTTTTCTTTTGATACAAACTTAAAAAGTATCATCTTTGCAGACAGATTTTTAGTGTTGAAAGGATTAAATCGAATTTTAAACTATAATAATGACAAGATTTAGACAAACACTTTTGGTGCTTTTGCTCACGATATTATCTGGAGCGACGGTCGCTCAAAATAATACAAATTCTCCCTATACACGATACGGATACGGACAACTGGCAGATCATGGGTCAGGTAACAGTAAGGCAATGGGTGGCATTGCTTATGGTTTACGTGACAGATATCAGACCAATTTTGCGAATCCGGCATCTTATACGGCGGTCGACTCGTTAACTTTCATGTTCGACGGAGGTATTTCTATGCAAAACACCAACTTCAGTGATGGAGTAGTGAAGATGAATGCCAAGAACTCAAGTTTTGACTACATTACGATGCAGTTCCGTCTGTCAAAAAAAGGAGCCATGAGTATAGGATTGTTACCTTATTCTAATGTGGGATATAAAATGGGTAACTATCAGGAAAACACTGAAATACCGACTTCCTCAGCCAGTACGACTTATTCCGGTGAAGGAGGTTTACATCAACTTTATATAGGTGCAGGTTTTAAAATTATTAAAAATCTTTCCGTTGGTGCGAATATTTCGTATCTTTGGGGAGATATAACGCATACGCGGCAACAGTCATTTACATCTAACTCAAACATCATGCCCTTGACAACGCTTACCGGGATGGAGGTTACGAGTTATAAACTTGACTTTGGAGCGCAGTATACACAGCAATTCGGTAAGAAACATGCGGCTACTTTGGGAGTCGTTTTCTCACCGGGACATAATTTGGGAAATGATGCGTATGTACAAACCCAGCTGGGCAATAGCACAACGGGATATACTACAACGCAGAAGGATACTATATTGACAATGGGTATTCCTATGACGCTGGGCGCAGGTGTGACGTATGTGTACGATGATCGTCTGACAGTGGGTGCGGATGTGATGTTCCAGAAATGGAACAGCGTGACATTCATGAATGAGCCGGATGCGTTCTGTAATAAAGTGAAGGTTGCTTTAGGTGCGGAATATATTCCTAACATGATGGGTAGAAGTTATCTTTCACACATCAAATATCGTTTGGGAGCTTATTATTCTAAACCTTATTATAAGATAGATGGCGTACGTGCCGCAAATGAATATGGAGTAACTGCCGGTTTCGGTTTGCCTCTTCCACGTAGCCGTTCCGTATTGAGTGTCTCGGCACAGTATGTGAGAACGCAAGGCACGGAAAGCCAATTCTTGAACGAGAATACATTGCGTCTTTGCATTGGCGTGACATTCAATGAACGTTGGTTCTGGAAGCGTAAAGTTGAATAGTGAAGAATAGACAATATAACAACTAAAATTTAAATACAATGAAGATTAAAACGCTTGTAGCTGTCTTGCTCCTTTCGGGTGGAGTAACCAGTGTCCTGGCACAGGAAGATTGTAACAAGAACAGTAGTATTTCTCATGAAGCGGTAAGAGCTAATAACTTTAAAGATGCTTATTTGCCGTGGAAAGAAGTTCTGAAGGATTGCCCTACGTTGCGGTATTATACATACACGGATGGTATTAAAATATTATCATCCTTCTTGAATGATATAAAGGACCGTAATTCGGCTGATTACAAAAAGTATTTTGATGAGTTGATGGAGGTTTTTGACTTGAGAATGAAATATACTCCGGATTTTATGCATTTGAAAGGTACTCCTTCTGTGGGTGAGGTTTTGGGTAATAAAGCCATCAATTACATTGCTTATGCTCCTAATATAGATGTAAATCAAGCTTATGCTTGGTTGAAAGAATCTCTGGACACTGAAAAGGGGGGCTCTAAAGGTCCTATCCTCCACTATTTCCTGGATATGTCTTTGAATAAATTGAAAGGTGATCCTAATCATAAAGAACAATTTATTCAGGATTATCTGACTGATTCCGAATATGCCGATGCTGCTATTGCCGCAGAAGATGACGCAAAAAAGAAAGCTGCTTTACAACAAGTGAAAGAAAACCTTGTAGCCATGTTTATCAATAGTGGTACCGCTGATTGTGAATCTTTGCAGGGTATTTATGGTCCTAAAATTGAAGCGAACCAATCTGACTCTACTTACCTGAAGAAAGCTATCTCTATCTTGAAGATGATGAAGTGTACGGAAAGCGAAGCATACTTCCAGGCTTCTTATTATATGTATAAGATTGACCCGACTGCTGATGCCGCTACCGGATGCGGATATATGGCATACAAGAAGGGTGACTATGATACGGCTATCAAATACTTTGATGAAGCACTGAATTTGGAGAGTGATAATGAAAAGAAAGCTCAGATTGCTTATGCTGTTGCTGCCACATTATTCAATGTGAAGAAACTTTCACAAGCCAGAGGTTATTTGCAAAAAGCTATCAGTTTCAAAGAGAATTATGGTGATGCTTATATCTTGCTTGCACAACTTTATGCTTCCAGCCCGAACTGGAATGATGAGGCTGCCTTGAATAAATGTACATATTTTGTTGTTATTGATAAACTGCAACGCGCTAAAGCTGTAGATCCCACAGTAGCGGATAAAGCAAACGAATTGATTTCAACGTATGCACGTTATACACCGAAGGCTGAAGACCTCTTTATGTTGGGCATTAAAGCCGGTGACCGCGTTACAGTAGGCGGTTGGATCGGTGAAAGCACAACGGTTCGATAAGAAATATAAATATGTTACCACAACGAAGTAACGTTCTATTTTGTAGAAGTTTGAGCATAACCATTGCCTTTGGGGCAGTGGTTATGCTTCTTTTATTTTCCGCCTGTTCCGGACGGCATAAGGATCTGGGAAATGCCATAACCGAGCGTGATTCATTGCCTGTGATGGATACGAAAGGGGTAATGACTTTGATCTCTGACTCCGGTGTCACCCGCTATCGAATCAATACGGAAGAGTGGTTGGTTTTTGACCGGAAAAATCCACCTTATTGGGCATTCGAGAAAGGTATATATCTGGAGAAGTTCGATTCTATATTTAATGTAGATGCAAGTATCCAGGCAGATACGGCATATTATTATGAGAAGCAAAAGTTGTGGAAGCTGATGAGTAATGTGCATATTCAAAATCTCAAAGGTGAGAAGTTTGATACAGACTTGTTATATTGGGACCAGAATAAGCATAGGGTTTATTCTGATCAGCGGATTCGTATAGAACAACCTGATCAAATTATTTATGCCATTGGTTTTGAATCTGATGAACAATTGAATAAGTACACGTTTTTTAAGCCAGAAGGTGAATTTTATGTGGATGATGATGCCACAGCTCCTGCAGACAGCGTGCAAACTGGTAGTCTGCCAAAAGATAGTATCAAACCATAAATTATGGATACCTATATTTATTTATTGATTACTATGGCTTTCTCCGCTTTCTTTTCGGGTATGGAGATTGCTTTTGTTTCCGTAGACAAACTGCGTTTTGAAATGGAACGTAAGGAAGGGTTGACTTCACGCATTCTTTCTTATTTCTTCCGTAATTCCAATAGCTTCATATCTACCATGTTGGTAGGTAATAATATTGCGCTGGTTATTTATGGTATTCTCATGGCGCAAGTTATCAAAGTCCATCTCCTGGGCGATTTGATCTCCAATGATTTCGTGGAAGTGTTGTTACAGACAATCATTTCTACGCTTATTATCTTGGTAACAGGTGAATTCCTTCCTAAAACCTTATTCAAGATTAACCCCAATCTTGTATTAAAAGTATGCGCTTTTCCGCTACTGATCTGTTATATCGTTTTGTATCCGGTGTCTCAGCTGGCTTCCGGATTATCTTACCTATTCTTGCGTCTGTTCGGGATGAAGATCAATAAAGAAGCTTCGGACAAGGCTTTTGGAAAAGTAGACCTGGATTATTTTGTCCAGTCCAGTATCGATAATGCCGAAGATGAAGAAGAACTGGATGCCGAGGTGAAGATATTTCAGAATGCGCTCGACTTCTCCAGTATTAAAATACGCGATTGCATCGTACCCCGCACGGAAATTGTAGCTGTTGACCTGACTGCCACTCTGGAAGATTTGAAAAGTCTTTTTGTTGAATCCGGCATCTCCAAGATTATAGTGTATGATGGCAATATAGATAATGTGGTAGGGTATATCCATTCGTCCGAAATGTTCCGCAATCCTGCCGACTGGCGGAATAATGTAAAAGAAGTACCCATTGTGCCCGAAACTATGGCAGCGCATAAACTGATGAAACTCTTCATGCAGCAAAAGAAAACGATTGCTGTAGTGGTGGATGAGTTTGGCGGTACGTCCGGCATTGTTTCACTGGAGGACTTGGTAGAAGAAATATTCGGTGATATTGAGGATGAACATGATAATACTTCGTATGTATGCAAACAGATTGGCGAAGACGAATATGTGCTTTCCGGTCGTTTGGAAATAGAAAAAGTTAATGAGACATTTGATCTGGATCTGCCGGAAGAAGATGATTATATGACGGTGGGTGGATTGATCCTGAACCGTTATCAGAGTTTCCCGAAATTGCATGAAGTAGTGACGATTGATAAATTCCAGTTCAAAATTATTAAGGTTACAGCCACTAAAATAGAGTTGGTACGTCTTAAAGTGGTGGAATAATAACAGAATGGCGTAATTTTTTAAAGAATAAATAGATGCGTATTAGCATTTTTTGTATCTTCGTGCGCTAAAATGAAGTTTGGAGAAAATATAATAAACAAATAAATCATATTAACTAAAATGGCAACATTACAAAACATTCGGTCTAAAGGACCCTTATTGGTGATTGTTATTGGTTTGGCGCTGTTCGCTTTCATTGCGGGAGACGCATGGAAGGTATTGCAGCCACACCAGTCACATGATGTAGGAGAGGTTAACGGAGAGTCACTTTCCGCTCAGGATTATCAGAGCTTGGTAGAAGAATATACTGAAGTTGTGAAATTTTCCAGAGGAACAAGTGCACTCACAGATGAAGAAAACAATCAGATTAAAGATGAAGTTTGGAGAAACTACGTTAACAATAAGTTGATTGAAAACGAAGCAAAAAAACTTGGTTTGTCAGTTTCTAAAGCAGAACTCCAGTCAATCATTGATGCAGGTGTACACCCGATGTTGCAGCAGACCCCGTTCCGTAATCCGCAAACTGGTGCTTTCGACAAAGATATGTTGAAGAAGTTCCTCGTAGATTACTCTAAGATGAACACAGCGCAGATGCCGGCACAGTATGCAGAATATTATCAGTCTATGTACAAGTTCTGGTCTTTCCTTGAAAAACAATTGGTTCAGACTCGTCTGGCTGAGAAATATCAGGCTTTGGTTTCAAAGTCTCTTTTCTCTAATCCGGTAGAAGCTCAGGATGCTTTCAATGCAAGAGTGGATCAGTCTGATATGTTGCTGGCTGCCATTCCTTATTCTTCAATCGTAGATTCTACAGTGACCATCACAGATGCAGACCTGAAAGCAGCTTATGACAAGAAGAAAGAGCAATTCAAACAATATGTGGAAACTCGTAACATCAAGTTTATTGATGTACAAGTAACTGCAAGCCCTGAAGACAGAAATGCTATCCAACAGGAAGTAGTGGAATATACTGAACAACTTGCAGGTACTCCGGGTGATTATTCTACACTCGTTCGTGCTGCCGGTTCTGAAGTTCCTTACATTGATCTATATTATACTTCTAAGGCGTTGCCTACCGATGTAGCTGCTCGTCTGGACTCTGTTTCAGTAGGTGGTGTATATGGTCCTTACTACAATGCGACTGACAATACGATCAACTCGTTCAAGAAGTTGGCTATTGCTTCAATGGCAGACTCTATTCAGTATCGTCAGATACAGGTGGTTGCTGAAGATGCTGCGAAGACAAAAACTTTGGCTGACAGTATCTATACTGCCATCAAAGGTGGTGCAGACTTTGCTGAAATCGCTAAGAAGTATGGTCAGACCGGTGAGGCCACCTGGATTTCTTCTGCTAACTACGAAGGCGCACAGTTGGATGGTGACAACCTGAAGTATGTGAATACAATCACTACTCTTGGCAAGAACGAAATGACCAACCTGAACCTGGCACAGGCAAATATCATTGTACAGGTGATGGATAAGAAGGCTGTTAAAGATAAATATAAAGTAGCCGTTATCAAACGTCCGGTAGAGTTCAGCAAAGAAACTTACAGCAAGGCGTACAATGAATTCAGCCAGTTTATCGCTTCTAACCCGACACTGGAGAAGATGGTAGCTAATGCTGAAGATGCTGGTTATAAGCTTTTGGATAGAAACGATTTGTATAGTTCTGAACATGGTATCGGTGGTATCAGAGGTACTAAAGAAGCTTTGAGATGGGCATTCTCTGCAAAAACCGGTGAAGTATCCGGTTTGTATGAGTGTGGCGAAAGTGACCGTATGTTGGTAGTGGGCGTTTCTGCTATTGTTCCGGCTGGTTACCGTCCGTTGGCTTTGGTGAAAGACCAACTGAGACTTGAATTGCTTCGCGACAAGAAGGCTGAGAAGATTATGGCTGACATGAAGGCTGCCGGCGCTACTTCATTCGATCAATTTAAAGCTATGCCTGAAGCAGTAAGCGATTCTGTGAAACACGTAACTTTTGCAGCTCCCGCTTATGTTCCGGTATTGCGTGCAAGTGAACCGTTGGTAGGCGCTTATGCATCGATTGCCGAACTGAACCAACTGAGTGCTCCGATAAAGGGTAATGGTGGTGTATTTGTTCTTCAACCGTATGCAAAAGATAAACTGAACGAAACTTTCAACCAGGAAACAGAAGAAACTACGTTGCAGAATATGCATGCCCGTATGGCAAGCCAGTTCCTCAACGACTTGTATCTGAAAGCTGATGTGAAAGATAGCCGTTATCTGTTCTTCTAAGAAATAACGATAATTGAGATATGAAAAGCCGTCTGATAGAATATCAGGCGGCTTTTTCTTTATCCCTGTGTCTCATTTTCTGCGCCTGCAATTGCCTTTGTGCAACTTTATTCCTACCTTTGCAAAGATAAAATGGAAAGATTGATAGATAATTATGCCGAAACAAACTCTTTTAGGACTGACACTCACTGAATTGCAGGAGGCGGTGAAAAGACTGGGAATGCCCGGGTTTTCCGCCAAACAGATTGCTTCATGGATGTATGACAAGAAAGTGAACTCCATAGACGATATGACCAACTTGTCGCTGAAACATCGGGATCTCCTGAAAGATGTCTACGAAGTAGGAGCGGAGGCACCTGTGGAAGCTATGCGTTCCACAGACGGTACAGTGAAATACTTGTATCGGGCAGGTGATAAGAACTTTGTAGAGGCGGTTTATATTCCCGATGAAGATCGTGCCACACTTTGTGTATCTTCTCAGGTGGGATGTAAGATGAACTGTAAGTTTTGTATGACGGGTAAGCAAGGCTTCAGTGCCAACCTGACTGCCAACCAGATAATCAATCAGATAAATTCTCTTCCCGAGCGGGATAAATTGACCAATGTGGTGATGATGGGCATGGGCGAGCCTTTGGATAATCTGGACGAGGTGCTGAAAGCTCTGGAAATTATGACTGCTTCTTATGGATATGGATGGAGCCCCAAGCGGATCACACTCTCTACCGTTGGTTTACGCAAAGGATTTCAGCGCTTTATAGAAGAGTCGGAATGTCATCTGGCTGTCAGCTTACACTCTCCGGTAGCCTTGCAACGTCGCGAACTGATGCCTGCTGAGAAATCTTTCTCTATCACTGAAATGGTAGACATGTTAAAAAACTATGATTTTAGTAAACAGCGTAGACTATCTTTTGAATATATTGTTTTTAAGGGTGTGAATGATTCGTTGCTCTATGCTAAGGAATTGTTGAAACTCTTGCGTGGACTGGACTGCCGTATCAACCTCATTCGCTTTCATGCCATTCCCGGTGTAGACCTGGAGGGAGCGGATATGGAAACAATGACTAAACTCCGTGATTACCTGACTTCCCGCGGTTTGTTTACTACGATACGTGCTTCCCGCGGTGAAGATATATTTGCCGCTTGCGGCATGCTTTCCACTGCCAAACAGGAAGAGAATAAACAAGAATTAATATAAATTATTAACTTTGGCTCGGATGATATACGTATTCTTCGTAGTTTTGTAAAAACATTAACTGGTAAGTATATGAGAAAGCAGCTGTTTTATTTAAGTCTGACTATTGTAGCAATTGCCCTTTCCGCATGTAGTGGCGGTAAGAAAGGCGTGTTTGGTGCGACTTCAAGTGGTCGTGCGTATGAAATTCTGGTAGTGGTTGATCCCGCTATGTGGGAACGTCCTGCCGGTAGGGCGCTTTATGATGTACTTGATACGGATGTACCGGGGCTCCCCCAGTCCGAACGTTCTTTCCGTATGATGTACACTTCTCCTGCCAATTATGATGCTACGTTAAAGTTGATTCGTAACATTATTATCGCTGATGTACAGGATATTTATACCCAGCCTAAGTTTAAATATGCGAAGGATGTATATGCTGCTCCGCAAACTATCCTGACTATACAGGCTCCTGATGAAGCTTCTTTCGAGCAGTTTGTGACGGAAAACAAACAGACTATCATTGATTTCTTTACCCGTGCGGAAATGAACCGACAGATTACGTTCTTGGAAAAGAAGCATAATGATTATGTGACGACAAAAGTAAAGAGTATGTTTGATTGTGATATCTGGGTGCCTGCTGAACTTTCTTCTACCAAGCAAGGAGAGAACTTCTTCTGGGCTGGTACGAATGCAGCTACCGGTGATCAGAACTTTGTCATTTACTCTTTCCCGTACAAAGATAAGAATACATTTACCAAGGAATATTTTGTGCAGATGCGTGACTCTGTCATGAAGGCTAACATTCCGGGAGCGAAGGAAGGCATGTATATGGCAACTGACTCCTTAATGACCGATGTTCGTCCTCTTAATGTACAAGGAGAGTATGCGCTGGAAGCTCGTGGTCTGTGGCGTATGAAGGGAGATTTTATGGGTGGTCCGTTTGTTTCGCACATGCGCTTGGATCCGGTGAACCAACGTATTATTGTTGTGGAAGCCTTTATCTATTCACCTGATAAGTTGAAACGTAATCTGATGCGCCAGATGGAAGCCTCTCTTTACACTTTGAGAGTGCCGGGTGATAAACAGACAGGAGCTGAGATTCCATTGGGCGTGACGAAAGAGCAGAGTAAAGCTACTGATCAAGGAAAATAATATTGAGAATGTATACGAATTAAAGAGATAACTTTCATCCTCAGATTACGCGGATTGCACAGATTTGTTTAAATCCCAATCTGCGTTATCCGCGTAATCTGCGGATGAAGATTTATCGTTGGAACTTCTGGCACATTCTTATCTAAAATGATATATATATTGAAAAATGGAAGATAATAAAATAAAAGTCGGCATTACACAAGGAGACATAAACGGTGTGGGTTATGAAGTTATTCTGAAAGCATTCTCCGACCCCGTTATGCTGGAACTGTGTACACCTGTTATTTATGGCTCCCCTAAGGTGGCAGCTTATCATCGCAAGTCACTTGATTTGCCGACAAACTTCAGTATCGTGAACTCTGCTGCGGAAGCGGCTTACAACCGTTTGAGTGTAGTGAACTGTACGGATGATGAAGTGAAAGTAGAATTCTCAAAGGCAGATCCTGAAGCCGGAAAGGCTGCACTCGGTGCATTGGAAAGAGCTATCGAGGAATATAAAGAGGGATTGATTGACGTGATTGTCACAGCTCCCATCAACAAGCATACCATTCAGTCGGAAACTTTTGCATTTCCCGGTCATACGGAATATATAGAAGAGAGACTGGGCAATGGTGCCAAGTCATTGATGATTCTGATGAAAGATGATTTCCGGGTGGCATTGGTTACCGGACATATCCCTGTCAGCCAGATTGCTTCGACTATAACGAAGGAACTGATAGAGGAGAAACTGGCTATCTTCAACCAGTCGTTGAAGCAGGACTTCGCTATCGATGCACCGCGTATTGCCGTACTTTCTCTGAATCCGCATGCGGGAGATGAAGGTCTGCTGGGAAAAGAAGAAGAAGAAATTATCATTCCGGCATTGAAAGAGATGTCTGCCAGAGGTATCTTGTGCTATGGACCGTATCCGGCTGACGGCTTTATGGGTTCAGGCAATTTCACTCATTTTGACGGTGTGCTTGCCATGTATCACGATCAGGGACTGGCACCGTTCAAAGCACTGGCGATGGACGAAGGTGTGAATTATACTGCCGGATTGCCTGTGATACGTACTTCACCGGCTCATGGCACTGCATACGATATTGCAGGAAAAGGTTTGGCGAGTGAAGACTCTTTCCGTCAGGCTATTTATGTGGCTATCGACGTGTTCCGTAATCGCCTGCGTGATAAAGCAGCACATGCCAACCCTTTGCGAAAACAATATTACGAAAAGCGTGATGACAGCGATAAGCTGAAACTCGATAGTGTGGAAGAAGATTTGTAGAATGACGAAAGCGGAAATACAACAAGTAAAGTTACGATTCGGCATCATTGGCAACAATGAAGCATTGATGCGTGCGATAGACGTTGCTATACAGGTGGCGCCTACCGATCTGTCTGTACTGATAACCGGAGAAAGTGGTGTGGGTAAGGAAAGTTTTCCCCAGATCATTCACCAGTACAGTCGGCGTAAGCATGGTCAGTATATTGCGGTGAACTGTGGTGCCATTCCCGAAGGAACTATTGACTCGGAATTGTTCGGTCATGAGAAAGGGGCTTTCACCGGTGCCATCGGTGAACGGAAAGGATATTTTGGTGAGGCGGATGGTGGAACGATTTTTCTGGATGAAGTGGGAGAGTTGCCTTTGCCTACGCAAGCACGCCTGCTCCGTGTGCTGGAAAGCGGAGAGTTCATAAAAGTCGGTTCATCCAAAGTGCAGAAGACCGATGTACGCATTGTGGCAGCTACCAATGTAAACTTGACACAGGCTATTTCCGAAGGACGTTTACGTGAAGACTTGTATTACCGCCTGAACACTGTGCCTATCCAGATACCCCCTTTGCGTGAGCGTGGAGAGGATGCATTTCTATTATTCCGTAAGTTTGCTTCGGATTTCGCCGAGAAATATCGTATGCCTGCCATCCAGTTGACGGAAGATGCCAAGCAGCTATTGATTTCCTACTCGTGGCCCGGCAATGTGCGGCAATTGAAGAATATAACGGAACAGATTTCCATCATTGAAACCAACCGTGAAATCAATGCTTCTATATTGAAAGGATATTTGCCGGAACAGAATACGATGCAGCGGCTGCCCGCTTTGTTCGGCGTCAAAGAAACCAAGAGCTTTGAGAGTGAACGGGAAATCTTATATCAGGTTCTTTTCGATATGCGTCAGGATGTGACGGAGCTGAAAAAACTGGTACATGAGATTATGACCGAACGTGGAAAAACTGCCGCTCCGGCTGTGCCTGCTACTTATTATGCCCAACCGCCTGCCGTAGTGACTCCTGTTTCTCCGAGCGTGCCTACCATTATTCATCCTTCCATAAAGCCGTCCCACAACATTGATGAAGATATACAGGACACGGAGGAGTATGTAGAAGAGTCTCTCTCGCTGGATGAGGTGGAGAAAGAAATGATACGGAAAGCCTTGGAAAAACATCATGGTAAACGCAAGAGTGCGGCAAAGGATCTGAATATTTCCGAGCGTACCTTATACAGAAAGATTAAAGAATATGGATTGGATTAAAAAAATAGCCTCGACAGCTTTGTTGTTGAGCATCTTACTGGTAGTAAATTCGTGTAGCATTAAGATAGGACTTGCCCCGATCAGTTCGATTGACTACTCTAAAGTAAAAACTATTTCGATAGCGGATTTTCAAAATCGTGCAGAGTATGTATATGCGCCGTTGGCTACTGAATTTAACCAGAGCCTGAAAGACTTGTTCATGCGTCAGACACGCTTGTCACTGGTCAATAGTAACGCCGATCTTGAAATTGATGGTGAGATTACCGGTTATAATCAATATAACGAAGCGGTGGATGCCAGTGGATATTCTTCAAAGGTAAAAGTTACTTTGACTGTGAAAGTTACTTTTGTGAATAATACGGATCATAAGGATGATTTCACGGATCAGCAATTCTCTGCTTTCCAAACTTATGATTCTTCTAAGCTGCTGACCGAAGTGCAAGATGAATTGATAAGCCTGATGGTGAAAGACATAACAGAACAAATCTTTAACGCAACCGTAGCTAACTGGTAATAAAAGGAATGACGCCTGTACATTTGCAACAATGGATACAGCATCCCGAGGCGTTGAATCGGGATACCTTGTACGAACTTCGTACGCTGGTAGCCCGTTATCCTTATTTTCAGTCCCTGCGATTGCTCTATCTCAAGAATCTCTATGTGCTGCACGATATCAACTTCGGTGCAGAATTGCGTAAAGCGGTATTGTATGTATCAGACCGCCGTGTATTGTTTTATCTGATTGAAGGTGACCGCTATGCACTCCATCCTCATACTTCCGCACATGCTGTGGGAAAGGAGTTGGAAAAGGAGCCGAGTATTGACCGTACCCTTTCGTTAATAGACGCTTTCCTTGCCACTGTTCCGGAAGAACATTCACAGACAACGGGATTGGATTATGCAATGGACTATACCGCTTACCTGATACGGGATGATGAAGAAACGAACGAAACAGATACCTCATCAACTACCCCGACGGAAGTACCGAAATTGCGTGGGCAGGATCTGATAGATGGTTTCATTCGTCAAAGCGAAACGGAGGAAGGTATCAGCCTGAAGTTACCCAAAGAAGACAACCCGCTTTTATTGCCGTTGATTGAAGAAGAAACGGATGAGGCAGAAGAGGAAACGGTGGCTGTTGCCGACGAAACTTCCCGGTCGGCAGTAGAGGAAACAGAGCAGGATGATAGCTGTTTTACCGAAACTTTGGCTAAAATCTATATCAAACAGCGCCGATATGACAAGGCTCTTGAAATTATTAAAAAATTAAGTTTGAATTATCCAAAAAAAAATGCTTACTTTGCAGACCAAATCAGATTTTTGGAGAAATTGATTATTAACGCTAAATCAAAATAACAAAATGTACTTATTCTTAGTTATCTTAATGGTGGTTGCATCCTTGTTGATGTGCTTCATTGTATTGATTCAAAATTCCAAAGGAGGCGGTTTAGCATCCGGCTTTTCTTCTTCCAATCAGATTATGGGCGTACGCAAGACTACTGACTTTTTGGAAAAAGGAACATGGTTCCTGGCAGGATTTATGGTCGTAATGAGTATTGCTACTGCCTATGTTGTTCCCTCTTCTTCCGGTAAAGGCGGTGATGTGATTCTGGAACAGGCACAGAAAGAAGAGAAAACCAATCCGTACAACATGCCTACTGGTACAGCTGCTCCGCAGACAGAAGCTCCAGCAGCTCCTGCAACTACTGCTCCGGCCGCTGAAGATTCAGCTAACTAAAGTTATGTGCGGATGAACCGCAAAAAGAAATAAGAGAGAGGTTGACGCCGAAAAGGTGTCAGCCTCTTTTCTTTTTATGCCAGATTTAATTACCTTTGTCGGGATTATGCAATCTGATTAATAATTAATCTAATATAGTACAATGACAGAACAATTAAAACTTAAAATGAATGACTCTAAGGCTACCCGCTGGGGAGCATTGGTGATTGTTGCCTTTACGATGATGGCAGCTTACTATGTAAACGACGTGGTAGCACCGCTGAAAACGATGTTGGAGTCGGATCTTGCCTGGACAAGTAGTGATTTTGGATTCTTCACGGGTGGATACAGTTTCCTGAATGTATTCTTCTTGATGTTGATCTGGGGAGGATTAATTCTCGACCGTTTTGGAATCCGTTTTACCGGTAAATTGTCAACCATCCTGATGGTGGGAGGTACGGCACTTGAGTATTATGCCATGACAGGACTTGCCGGTCCGGATGCACAGATCTTCGGTCTGAATGAGATTTTCGGTTATAAAGCAGGGGTATTTGTCGCGTTTGCCGGTTATTCTATTTTCGGTGTAGGTGCGGAAGTTGCAGGTATCACAGTCTCTAAAATTATAGCCAAATGGTTTAGAGGTAAAGAGTTGGCTACGGCTATGGGCGTGCAGGTAGCATTGGCACGTATCGGTTCGCAAGCAGGTTATGCAGTGGCTATTCCTTTGGCACGTGCTTTCGGCATTACGACTCCGGTATTGGTAGGTTTGATTTTGCTGTTGGGAGGTTTGGTTGCTTTCTTTATCTTCTCAGTGATGGATAAGAAGCTGGACAAGCAGATGGAAGCGGCAGCCATAGCGGCAGGTACCGAGGGGGAGGAAGAGAAATTCTCCTTTAAGGATGTGAAGAATATCCTCGTTAATCCGGGCTTTTGGTTGATAGCTTTGCTGTGCGTATTGTTCTACTCTTGTGTATTCCCTTTCCAGAAGTTTGCTTCCGAACTGATGATTATCAAATATGGCATCAATGAAAACGTAGCAGGAACTTTTGCCGGACTACCGGCGTTGGGAGCACTGATCCTGACTCCTATATTCGGCGGATTTATAGATAAGCGTGGTAAGTCGGCTTCTATTATGATATTGGGAGCTGCCATGCTGATAGGTGTGCACTTTATTTATGCTATTCCTGCCATTAACTATTGGTTGGTAGCTATTGGTTTGATGATTATTCTGGGTATTGCTTTCTCTTTGGTGCCGTCTGCTATGTGGCCTGCAGTTGCCAAGATATTCCCGGTGAGCCAGTTGGGTACAGCTTATGCATTGATCTTCTTCATCCAGAATATTGGTTTGTGGGGGATTCCTACGCTGATTGGTAAAGTACTTGATGTCTATTGTATCGTAGGCAAGAAGGCAGATGGAACAAATCTGTACGATTATACGATACCGATGTGCATCTTTACCGGTATTGCCTGCTTATCTCTTGTGGTAGCCTTTATGTTGAAGAGAGCAGATAAGAAGTATGGCTATCAACTGGAGGAACCTAATATTCAAGGATAAGTAAAAACAACTCATGGATATGGAAACACCTGAAGGAAAAGTCAGTCTGCTGGATGCTATTCCGGTTCGTTGCGACCACATCCTGACCGAATGGGAAGGAGATTACGCTGTAATCTCCTATCCTCGGTTCAAGTATGAGTGGATGCGCAGGCTTTTGTTGCCGAAGAGTATGTCTCCTGATATTCATGTCCGCCTTGAAGAACACGGCAGCGCTGTGTGGCGGCTGATAGACGGACGGCGTACGGTGCAGGAGATTGTCTCACTGCTTGCCGATCACTTCCATCCTGATGAGAATTACGCTTCACGGGTCACGACCTATGTGATGCAACTACGGAAAGATGGATTTATAAAATTACTCTCCTCTGTCTACTTTAACCAAACCTCCCGTATTGGTATCGAATAATACTTTTATCACAGAATTCTTGTTGAACAGGACAGGGGCGAGGTATTCTACTACACCGAATTGCGTAACAGGAATTTCTGCATTATACAGTTCCTCATTGTGATAGTCTAATGTAACACGTGCTCTGCCCGGTACGTTGTAGGCAATGCCGTCCACTTGTTTCTTGGGATCGGCTTCGGGTATATTAATGCTTTTAAGATCGGCTATTGTAATGTAGACCGGTTCACCTGCCAAGTCGTTGTTGGCCACGATACCCAGTTTCTTAGAGAAGCGGAAGGCAACTTCATGCTTCATCTCTTTGGGGACGATGCGAATGGTGTATATCTTCTCTTCTGTGGTCACTTTACCTGCAAACATTTCCGTCATGGCACGTTCCTGTAAAGTCAGGTTGTCCAGCATGAGCTTCAGCTGCGCACCGTCTTTGGGCATATTGTCTGCTTCACCGCGCAACAGGGCATTCTTACTTTCGCGGATACTGTAGATTTCTTTGGCTACCAGTTCCGCCATTTTAGCCGTTGAGTTTGCCATCAGGATTTCTTCTGTGAGGAAGTCTCGGGGATTGACGTTCGGAGTGTTACCTGTAACTTTGGGTTGAATGGTCGGAGTTGTCTTACGTTGTCCGCTACCCAGCGGCATGTTGATGGAGTAGACAATACCATCCTTACCCAACTCGATAAGCGGGGCTACGGTTTTGTCTTTCATCTTCACGAAATATACGTTTTCTTTATCGGGTACACCGATTACTTCTGTCTGCATCTTGTCCAGTGTCCAATAAGTTTCCGGTTCGGAAGAGACGTTGTTCAGCCGCAGATAGCGTTCGGCATACTTGGAGAATTCTCCGGGAGTGTAGGTATGTTTGGTGGCTTGTACGGTAAGTTCGATTTCCGTTTTCGGAAGTACGTAAGTTACGCCGTAATCCTTGCCACGCGTGACACCTGCCGTCACTTCTGTTTGCGCTATGGCAGAAACGGAGAACAACAGGGCTGAGAGTAATACTATATTCTTTTTCTTCATAAGTCGCGTTATTTAAACGATTTCGGTTGAGGGACAAAGTTAATGAAGTTATTTTTGTCAAGAGTAGAATTACGGAATATTAACAGAATCGACCATCTAAGGGAGGTATCGGTGCTTTTCGCTTCATAAGATGGTATGTTTTATCTCATTAGATAGTATGTTTTACCTCGTTAGATAGTATGTTTTGTATCATTAGATAGTTTGTTTTGCCTCAATAGATGATGTAATTTGCCTTAAAGAAGTATGTTTTTGCTCTGAAAAGGTATCGGATATAAAAAAACAGGGAGAAGCAAATGCTTTTCCCTGTTACTATCTGTGACCCTAAATCTAAATCAGGATTACGATGACAAATATACGAAATTAAAAACCGGAAGTCAAGCTTTTACCCGGTTATTTTACGAATTGGATGCAAACAGGTTTATCAATACTGATGTCTTGATGCGTATCTGATAACAGACCTGTTACGGGATCTCGTTGGAATACCTGAATGACATGACTGTCGCGGCAGGCGGCCAACAGATATTTCCCGTTCGGGGTGATAATAAAGTTACGCGGATGAATCCCCGTCAACTGATAGCCGACCTTTGCCAACATACCGGTTTCCGGATTTACTTCGAAGATGGCAAGACCGTCACCTTTCAGGCGATTGCTGGCATACAGGTATTTCCCGTCGGGACTGAGATGTATATCGGCACTGCCACGTGCACGAAGTGTGTCGGCTGCAATGGTCTGTATCTTTTCCAGTTTGCCATCCAAGTAGCTGAAAGCGGTGATATTACCGGATAATTCGCTGATAAGATACGCGTACTTGCCGTTCGGGCTGAAAGTGAGATGACGCGGACCGGAATTAGGATCTACGTCAATGGCTTCGGCAGAAGGGTGGGGGATAATACTCTTCGGATGTATGACAAAGCGCAGGATACGGTCGGCACTGAAGTCAGTGGCAAAGATATATTTTCCATCCGGAGAGAAGACAGTGCAATGCACGTGGGGTGTTGCCTGTCTTTCAGTGTCCGGTCCGCCGGTACTACCTTCAAAAAGCGTATCGACAGGCTCTAATGAACCGTTCTTTTTCAGCGGGAAGACAGACATGCTACCTCCGCTATAGTTGGCTGTGAGTACTTCTTTTCCATTGGTGGCAACGTAGCAGGGATCGGCTCCCATAGTGGGCTGGCGGTTCAACAAACTGAGTTTCCCTGTTTCCTTATCGAAGGAGAAAGCATTGAGAGCAGCTGTTGTGTCATTCATTTCGCTGACGGCATAGACAAACTTTCCATCTTCCGAAGGGATGAGATAAGACGGGTTGAGCACTTCGATAGAACTGAGTGAGGTGGCAAGTCCCGTTTCCTGGTTGAAGCGGAAGGTGTAAATACCTTTGCTGTTTCCATCGGTGTACGTACCTACCAGCATGGCGAGTTCGTCACTTCCGTTGTTTACGTTTCCCGCTTTGCGGGGTGCGCAGGCTGTCATTGCTAATCCAAGCATACAGAAAAGAAGTTTTCTCATGATACTATAATTTTTATTTGATGAAGAATGAGGAATGAAGAATGACCTTGCGGCATATTCAAATAACTCAGCAAAATTCTTCATTCCTTATTCCTCATTCTTCATTAAAATCCACTTCCGCCACTCCTACACGATCGTCATTCAGTACAATGCGCAAGTCGCTGGCAGTAGTTCCTTTGAACGTATATGAAATCAACTTTCCGTATTCGCTGACTGTACCCGAATAAACTGTCAGGAATTGTCCGCCGCCACTTGAAAGCTGGATTTCAAACTCCGCCGGCAGACCGTTGCCTCTGCTGAATGCAATGGAAACGCCATCTACCTTGGAGCCGTTCTCCAAGGCAAAGGTAATATAATCTCCTTTATTTCCTTCCCAAACAGTATTCATTTTTTTATCGAGCACGTTCATTACACTTTCCGGATTGGTGCTGGCAGTTACGGGAGCATCCGTTTTTGCCTGTGCTTGCATGGGGGCGTTTGGATCTTCTACTGTTAATTTTCCACTCAGGCGGATGTCTTCGGAAGAAGCACCTACCATAATGCTGAAGTCTCCCGGTTCCACCACCCATTCCATGTGCTTATCCAGTAATTCCAGCTGTTTGCGGTCGAGGGTGAAAACTACCTCTTTCGTTTCTCCCGGTTGCAGGTGGATACGCTCAAAGCCTGCCAGATTCTTTTCGTAAGTGGTAACGCTGCTCAGGATATCGCGAACATACAGCTGAACCACTTCATCGCCTGCACGTTTTCCGGTATTTGTTACTTTGCAGCGTACGGTTGCCTTTTGGTTCGGTGTAATTACTTTCGGACTAATTTCGATGTCGGAATACTCAAAGGTGGTGTAACTCAGACCGTATCCGAATGAATAGAGTGCACCGTTGACGCGTGACATGTTTCCATCCGGCCCCGGATTCTTTCCACCGTCAATCTGTGAAGAAGGTTTGCAGGGGAAGTTGAAAGGAATTTGTCCGACACTTTTCGGGAAAGTGACTGTCAGTTTTCCGCCCGGATTATAATCTCCGAAGAGCACATCGGCTACTGCTGTTCCACCTTTGGAACCCGGATACCATGCTTCTAAAATAGCGGGAACGAACTTGTCTGCCCAATTGATGGATAGCGGGCGACCGTTAATCAGCACCAGTACGACGGGCTTTCCGGTTGCTTGTACAGCTTGAAGTAGTTTCAGTTGTCGTCCCGGAAGATCGAGGCTGCTGCGAGATTTGTTTTCACCGCAGGTACGCTGTCCGCCTCCTAATACGACTACGGCTACATCTGCCTGACGTGCATTTTCTACTGCTTTATCGATTTCAGCTTGTTCGCTATCTGTCATCGGATAGTCGATAAGTTCACTTTCCGGCCAGTTGGCGTCTACAAGGTCACAGCCTTTGGTATAGAGCACTTCTGCTTTGCCTTCAGTTTTTTGGCGAATGCCTTCCAGCACTGTGTTTACTTCTACTGCCAAAGGACCGTAGTGTGTCAGTGCGTATCCCTCTTCGTCCGCATTGGGGCCGCAAACTGCTATCTTCTTCACGTTGTTGATATCCAATGGCAACACGTTGTTTTCATTCTTCAATAAGACGAGGCTTTCGCGTGAGGCTTGCAGTGCAAGAGATTCATTTTCAGCTTTCTCTACTTCTCTATCGGCTCCTGCAAGGTCAGTCTGATAGGGAGCATCGAACAGCCCTACGAGGAATTTTACACGCAGAATGTCACGTACACGGTCGTTAATCACTTCTTCGCTTAGTCCGCCCTCTTTTACCAATTCGCGCAAAGGCAATACATATGAATCCGGTGACCGGAAGGTGCAACGTACATTCAGACCGGCTTCTACACTTTGACGCACGGCTTCTTTCATATCTTTGGCGGTGCTGTGTTTGGTATAAAGATATTCAACGGCATCACTGTCCGAAACCACATACCCCCGGAATCCCATCTCGCCACGCAGGCGTGTAGTCAGCCAATAATAACTGCCTTGTATGGGGACACCATCGTAATCATTGTACGAACTCATCACTCCCAATAGTCCCGCTTCCTTTATCACCCGTTTGAAGGGGTAGACATGTATCATTTCCACTTCGCGTGGTGACATTTGCGGGTCTACACGTGCCATACCTTCGCGGGCGCCCTTGTTGTTACTGTAAGCAACGAAATGTTTTCCGGTTGCTGCTACCTGATGGTTATGTTGCATGCCGCGTACCATTTCAATACCCAGTTCGGCAACGAGGTAAGGAGATTCCCCATATACCTCCTCATAGCGTCCCCAACGCTGGTCACGACCGACATCGAGAATGGGAGCATACACATTGGTATATCCCAGCATACGGGCTTCCCGTCCGGTGATTAATCCTACCTGGCGTATCAGTTCGCGGTTCCAGGTATGTCCCAATCCTAGTTGTGTGGGGAAATTGGTTGCACGGTAACTTTCTACTCCGCGGATACCTTCGTTCGTAAAATCTACGGGGATGCCGAGACGCGTTTCTTCTATGAAGAAGCGTTGTACTTCATTCAGTGCCCAGGCATGGCGGGATGCCGGCCATACATAGGGATTATCCGATGGGGGAAGTCCCCATTGTTGGAAACCGTTCAAGTGTTCGTCGATGGCACCGATACCGTCTTTCCAAAGCATTTGTTTCCATTCAGGGGTGGGGAGGTCGTCCTTTAGTACACGTTTGTAACCGTAGAGGGTTACCATCTGGCATGTCTTTTCTTCCAGTGTCATCTGGCTGAGTAGATCTTCGATACGTGCATCCAGTGAGGCATTTGGATCTTCGTATACATCCTTCACTCCGTTTTTGTTGAAATCAATCCAGCCTTTTTTGTACATTTCGCTTTTGACGGGTTTGTACACAGCCGGTATCTTCACGGCCTTTTGTGCGCAGAGCAGAGTACTGCCTCCGAGCAGTAGTGTCATTGCAATTAGTTTCTTCATGATATTTATATTTTCGTGTATATTATCTTCTGTTGCCAAAGGTACAGGTTTTAGTCTAAGGAGTGAGGATAATATCGTTCATTACAATAGTCCTTATTGTCCGGACGACTTGTTTTATTCTAAAAAAGACTTGTGAAGTTTCTATTTATGGAAACATTTGCTACCTTTGCAGTGTTCAATCATAAACACATGGAGGCAAAAGAAAGATTTAAAGTTGTTTACTCGGCTGGTGCCAAAGAATTTCTGCAAAGGATAACTTCAAAAGCAAGGGAAAAGATTATTAGTAATGCACGTAAAGCAAGTTATACAATTGATCCCAAACTGTTCAAAAAGTTAACAGGCACTGATCTTTGGGAGTTTAGAACATTATATGATGGTAAGCAATATCGTCTATTGGCTTTCTGGGATAAAACGAAAGAGGTGGATACATTAGTAATTGCTTCTCATGGGTTTATTAAGAAAACAGATAAAACGCCTATCAAGGAAATAGAGCGAGCAAGTAAGATAATGAAAGAATATTTTGAACTCAAATAAGTGTAGTTATGAAAGAAATGAAATTTTATACGCAAGAGGAGATTGAGGATGAGTTGATAGGTAAAAGAGGTACTCCGGAGCGTGACAGGTATGAGGAACAGTTAGATCTATTTCTCATAGGAGAAGCTATTAAGCAAGCGAGGCAAGCCAAAAACTTAACTCAAGAAGACTTAGGTAAACTTGTTGGCGTACAGAAAGCTCAAATATCAAGGATTGAAAACGGTAAGAACTTAACCTTTGCTACAGTGATAAAGCTTTTCAAGGCAATGGGATTGAGTGCCAGGTTAGAAGTAGATAGCTTGGGAAAGATAGCCTTGTGTTAAGGTTTTAATATTTGCAAAGAAAAAGCATTCGATAAAAAAAGAATTCTTATCTTTGCCCCACGATTTCTAAAAACCGTATGTATTCTGGGCTTGACTGGATTTGACAGCGGGTAGAAATAGTAAGTAAGCATGCAGTGCGTCGTTGATTTGCACTTTAATCTCAGTCTTCAAAATTTTATCTGGCGAAAGACAATACGCTCTTGCTGCTTAATCGAATCATAGTAGATCGAGCTTAATCCCGGTACCAGGTGCTGGGACGAGACATCACTCGGAAGCTGTTGCTCCGAAGCATTCCGATCCAGTGGTGCAGTTACATCGGGGATAGTTCTTGTCGGCCTTGAGGCGAGAATGAAACTTTAAAGGATAAGGCAATGGTTGATGGCTTTGGTTCTGCCGTTGCTCGAAAATCTAAGCAAAGATAAGCATGTAGAAAGCTTATGATTTCCTCGTTTGGACGAGGGTTCGATTCCCTCCAGGTCCACCAAAAGAATGAAAGCTCTGAAATAATCAGAGCTTTCATTCTTTTTATCCAGTTTTTTGTCTTCTGAATACTCTTATCTATAAACTTCCTTCAATAGATTCAGTAGCAACTGTTGTCCTACCACATTAGCCCGGTTTTCACTTTTCGTATTGAATGTATTCATAGATTCATTCATACCATCCAAATCGACAGGTGCGGTATACTCCTTGATTCCTTTGATACAGGCAGGGATATCCAGCGTAGTGATAATTACTTTTCCACTTCCTGCCGGTATCACCTGTAAGGCTGAATATACCTCTTTCTTATGGTCGGAAACACAGCCTACAAGTGTCTCACCATTGAAACACCGCAAACCGATACGACGCCGGTTGTACGTGGCAAAGCATTGATATTCCCAGTTGAAAGCACTATTTGCCGGCAGGTTCATAAAGATAGGATGCTCCCGGTTGAAGAAATTACCTCCATACCATGATTTACCCAGAATCTTCGAACCACGATAGTCCAGTACCTCTTTATCTGCCAGGAATTCTGCCCAACGTTCCGGATTGTCTACAATAATCAGAGTATGTCCTTTATATACCCATTCCATGATGTCGCTCATGCCACTGCCCCATTGCGTAGGTTCATAAGCGCCGACCAGCAGATAATCTCCTTCAGGGGTGCCACCTTTGTAAACCGGAACCTCCATGCCGACACCACGTAAGAAGTTTACCAGAGCTCCCGTCGTATCGGCTACACTGCCCCGTGTTGTGATGCCTTTCGTATTCAGTTCAACCGCAAACAACAGATCATCTCCCTTTACCAATTCTGTTTTACCTTTCAGTAAGGAAGCTTCTATACGGGTATAACCTTTACTCTTCGGTATAAATGCCCAACCGCTTTGCAGGCATTGACCGTAGTTATTTCCACCTTTCACTGTCACCCGTTCCTTATGACTGGCCACTACGTTTCCACTTTCATCTTTGGCTACCAGATTCAGTATATAAGAACCTTTCAGATTCTTTTCGTTCACAATGTAAGTGTCTACCAACGTTGTATCTCCTGTACTCACTACCTTGCGGTTCATTTTGACAGCCAGATAAAGAGGAGCATTGTAGCGGGCCATGACTTCCGGATCTCCTTTCGGGAAACGATAATTGTCGACGATGCCCGAATGATTCTCAAGTTTCATACTTTCCCAACCATTTACGGCATACGCATCTACTGTATTACTGATCCGTATATTCTCTATGATCCTTCCCTGATAATAGAAAGAAACATTTCCCATGGAACGCGTCAGGTCATCCACTGTGGGGAAAGCTTTGTCGAACCCTTTCTCTTTCAGAAAACGGTCGTAGGCGTCATACCATTGCAGATAATCGTCCGCTTCCCAACTATTCATCTTGCCGCTTTTCAGGATATCTTCGCGGATGAGTTGCAGGCGTGGAGGAGTACCGATTGCCCCGTCTTCACCCCAGTATACAATTTCTTTCTTATGATCGGAGAAACGGTGATAGTTATCTTTACTCAGATATAAGTTGTCATGATAACATCCGGGACCGCCTGCGTGATGCCGGTCATACCATCCATAGTCGTAGAAGGTAGTGTCATAAGGCATCAGATGCAGTTTGAAACGCGTGTTGTGTTCCTCTGCCGGATTTTCTCCGTTGCTTGAATTATAAGTCAGGATGCGGGTAGGGTCCAAAGCATGTGCCATGCGCATCTGGTCATAATCTTGAGTCTGGGGATAAGCGCCACGTTCATTATGCAGATTGTAGATGATGAGTGACGGATGGTTACGGTCCCGCTTTATCATGCGTGCCAGTTTCTCGTTGCGGTAGGCAAAATAGAAATTACTCTGCTTGTCGTTGTCATTGAAGTTTTTGATGGGGTACTGATTACCTCCGGGTTCTTCAAAATAGAGTAATCCCAATTCATCAGCATAGTCCAGAATGTTGGTTTGCCCGATATTCCGGTGAAAGTTCAGCATGTTTAATCCCAGTTCTTTGGCAATCGTAATTTGCCGTTTGGCCAGTTCATCGGAAGGAGTGATACCATTATAAGGCCAGAATCCCCACGAGATAGCTGTCCGTAATACGATTCGTTTGCCGTTCAGGAAGAATTGCCGGTCTCCTTTTATATCTTTTATTTCGAACCAACGGAAACCGAAACGCTCAGTTACGGCATCGTCGTTCAGAGAAATTCTCAGGTCATAGAGACGGGGCGAGTCTACACTCCATAAGTGCGCATTGGGCACTTTGATTTGATAAGTTTGCAGGTTCTCACCTTCTTTCAGCGATTCCAGGCGGATATTCTTGCGGTATACGGTCTGTCCGTTGGGATGTTCTTTGATTTCCAGACATAGTTCCTTGTTTGTGACAGAAGCTCCGGTTTCATTGGCTGCCCTGACTTCTACTTCAATGGTATGCGGTTCCGGTTGGTTTTTGATAAATACATCTTTCACATAAAGCTTTCCGGTAGCTTCCAGTTCCACTTTTCCCGTAATACCACCGAAGCCGTGTGAGGGATTGGTGCGATATACTCCCCAGGTATAAACCTGTGAGTCTTTCCAATTGAAGTTCCCGTTAGGATCTGTAATCCGGAAAGTGATTACATTCTTCTTGCCCGGTTCTATAAAAGGAGTGATGTCGATGGAGAAAGGAGTACTGTTCACTAAATCATATCCTGCCAGTTGATGGTTGACAAATATTTCAGCGCGGAACCTCACGGAGCCGATCTTCATTGCAATCCGCCTGTCTTTCCATTCGGCAGGAATGTCTACTTCAGTTTCAAACCAGGAAACTCCCGTATAGTTTCCTGTCACTCCGAATGTCTGTCCGTTCCATCCCCACAGGTGCTCTTCTACTGTGGCAGGCAGATTGATACCTGTTTTATCGGGATGTTTCAATAATTGCCAGCCCCCTGTCGGAGTGTTTGCAGGCAATGCTTTGATATCTACCGGTGGAAGATATAACTCATCATTCTGCCAGGCAGCTGCACGGTCTAAGGTGATGTTCCACGGGTGGGAGGACAAGTCGAGGTTTACTCTTTCCTGAGAGGAGCCGATGAAAATGTTCAGGGCTGCTCCCGCAATGAATAACAGGGATTTTCGGTTCATATTATATAATAGGTGTAAGTGATTCGTCTTTTTGAGAAGGCTTCTGCCTTACTATCGCGCGATGCGCTCGCTATTTCAAATAACTGAAAGGTTTCCATCCTTTCAATACGAACGTCGGATTCATATAATCCGCAATGAGGGCTGCGTCTTTTTGCGCATCCAGTTGGCGTGAATAGGCATGGCGTTGTGATACATCCACCGGTTTGCCTGTTTCCATATCGCAAGTGTTGAACTCATACATCTGGGAACTTTTCTCACCAATAGCACTCCACCCTTGTGGGATAATATTTTTCACCTTACAGTTGATTACCACAAACTCTGCGTCCGGGTAAGCGGTTCCGTGATTACTCTTGGTGCGTCCGTAGTCGGCCTTCTTTCCGTCGGGGGCGGCAAAAGTACATTCTACAAAGATATTACCATGATTTCCCGCTGTGTTTCTTACCCAGGAGAATGCTCCTCCGTTGTTGCGGAAGTTACTGCGGTAGGCAAACAGACTGCCACGTCCCAGGATGGTGTCACCACCTCCGTCCAGCTCACACGACTCCATATAGATTGTTCCGTTTGCCTGTAGTGCATCTCCGGAACCGATGATGTGTACACTGTAGAGGGCAATACGTTCACCGTTCAGTAGCAGACCTTCAGCTTGTCCATGCAGATCGGTAGCTATGGTCAGGTCTTCCAGCTGGATGTCGCTGCAATTATCCAGCATGAAAGCGGCTCTTCTGGACGGGAATGTGCCCGGCCATTCGTTGGTTTTCACTGTCAGGGGATGAGGATTGAAAACTTCGTTATTGGCATAGTGTACCCGGGTCCGCTCCATTCCTGCACCTTTAATCTTTACATTTGTTTTGTTCCGGGCATATACCAGTTCTTCGTAGTCACCGGCTTGTATCAGAATTACGGTTTGTTTCTGACTGAAATCGGGAATAAAGTCGAGTGCTCCTTGTACGGTGTTGAAATCACCTTGTCCGGTTGCATCTACAATCAGTGTGTCTGTAGAAGCGGGAGCGGAGTCTTTAGTTTTGAAACTCCAGTTATGCTCTTTACTGATACCGTGGAAACTGTGGTCGGGTAAAGTCAGAACACCTTCGTCTATGGTGACATAATAACTATGGTTATAGTCGAGCATATTGTTGTGCAGATAGATGGTTGCCGTCGAATCGCGCACGATGATGGGATGGAAATGAAACGCATCTGTAAATCCACCGATGATGTTCAGCTGGTAATCGGGTGGGGTAGGCTCTGCCGTACCTGAAGGGGTACCGGGGCGGGTATCTCTGTTGGTAGGCATGTGGGTGCGTGTATAGTCGTAAGGTATCTTGGTGTAATCACATTCCGGTCCATACGTACGGCTTTCGGTAGGTCCGGGAGGAATACTCAGATCCAGGCTGTCTACTATCTGGTGTGACATCGCATCATAAATGCGTATCATTCCGGAGTCACCTACTATGGGGGTGTCCGCGAAAGCCAGTACCAGATGGGTATCCGGATTTACATTTTTTGCACCGGCAGCCGGAAACAGTTCGGCGTTTGGTGATACAGGTTGGTTGCAGGCCGACAGAAAAGGCAGTACAGCCAGCATAACAAACAAAGGTTTCATCATTGTTATCTCTTAATTTAGTAGTTCTTTGGGAAATTATATAGAGTGCAAATATAGGCCATCCTCCCAATTTCGTTTTATAATATCTGTGCGATTCATTACAATTTCAGTTCATCAGGATGTTTTTTCAGTTTATATTCTTTGGGAGTACAATTCATGGTCTCTTTAAACACTTTGCTGAAATACTGGGGAGTTGCAAATCCACTCATATATCCCACTTCGGAAACTGTATATTGATCTTGTTCCAATAACTGAACGGCCCGTTTTATGCGCATACTTTTCATGAAGTCTACAGGTGAAACTCCCATCAGGGATTTCATTTTCCGATAGAATACTGTACGGCTCATTCCCATAGCTTCAGCCAGGTCGTCTATCTTGAAGTCCGGATTATGAATGTTTTCTTCTATACTCTGAAGTATATTCCGGATAAAGTCATCATCAAAATGAGTTACCTGAGGAGTGGCAGATTCTATCTGGTCTGTTATATTCGTTATTTTTTCTCTCTTTATTTTAGAGGTGTAATAATCATATAGCATTTGCCGCTGCTTGAGCAGGGAGTCTACTTTCGCTTTCAGATAGGTGGAACTGAAAGGTTTGGTAATATATTCGTCCGCACCATACTCCAATCCCTGAATCTGATCGCTTAATGAAGACTTGGCTGATAATAGAATAACGGGGATATGACAGATGTTGCTGTTTGCTTTTACTCTTTTCAAGAACTCTATTCCATCCATTTCGGGCATCATAATATCACTGATCACGATATCCGGCATTTCAGCCAGGGCTTTATCTAATCCTTGCTTTCCATTTTCCGCTTCAAAAACCACATAATCTTTGCTTAGCACATTGCATATAAAATGACGTAGTTCTTCATTATCTTCAATAATCAGAATCCGGGTTTCTTTATCTTCATCTTCCATGAGGTTTCCGTCATTCTCTCTCTGCAATTCAGAATTCTCACTGTCATTCAGGATAAATTCTACATTGCTGTCTGCACTGAAGGTCTCATAGTTTCCTGGCAACCTGACGGAAAAGGTACTGCCTTCGCCTAATTTACTGTCTACTTTTATGGTGCCATGCAGCAGGTTCAGCAATTCTTTCACCAGAGACAGTCCAATGCCTGTCGAGAGGTTCGGATCAGCCTCGTCTAAAGTTTCAAAACGAGTGAACAGTTGATTGATCTTTTGGGCATTAATACCACGTCCTTCATCTTTTACCTGTAAGTACAGGTGATCTTGTTCGCCGGTTACGGATAAGATTATCCTTTTCTCATTGGATGTATATTTGAATGCATTGGATAACAGATTAAAGAGAATCTTCTCCAGTTTATCCACATCTGTGTACATCACGAAAGAATTGAGATTGCAGTGTAACTGGAATTCTATATGTCGTTTGTGGGCCATGGAAGTGAAATTCTCATAGATTTTCATTATCAAAGGAATCACATCCAACTGTTCTACCATCACTTTCATCTTATCATTCTGTATCTTACGAAAATCCAGTATCTGATTGATTAGCCGTAGCATTCTGTCTGTATTTCTTTTGGCAACCTGCATGTTCTCCAGGCCTGCGTCAGATAGTTTCTCATTACTGATGACTTCATCTATCGGACTGGCTATCAGTGTAAGTGGAGTGCGAAGCTCGTGAGAAATATCAGTGAAAAAGCGTAGCTTCAGATTGGAAAGCTGTTGTTCGAAATCTACTCTGCGCTGCAAATTAGTGATGCGGATTACGATATATATTACGATGAGCAGTACAGCAATACCTATGGCAATATAGAGCAATATCGCCCAGATTGTTTCGAAAAAGGTGGGTTCGATATGTATGGGTAAAGAAGTTACGTTATCTACCCATACTCCATCCCCGTTAGTCGATTTTACCTGAAACAGATAATCGCCTGCCGGTATATTTACCAGACTGGCTGAATGACTGTTTCCCAATTCAATCCACTGGTCATTCAATCCCTGAATGCGGTATGCATATTTTATGGCCGGAGAGTTTACGTAATCCAGAGCGGCGAATGTAATGGTGAAGTTCCGTTCGTCTGCCTTTAAGGATTGTATTTCTGTACTATTGAATACTTCTTGCCGGCGGGATGTATTATTTAGATAAATATCCAAATGCGAGAATACGATGGGAGGTACAAAATCGCTCTTATACAAGTCTTTGGGAGTAACACATAATGCACCGAATTCCGAACCGAATATTAACTTCCCGGAAGAACATAAAACGGGCTTTGTCTCAGCCATTTGTATCTGATCGTTGTACTCTTCCAGCAGATTCATATCGGCATCCAATTTTGATAATTTATTCTCTGAAGCAATCCATAGATTGCCTTCGGAGTCTTCGATTGCTGAAAGGGATAAATCGGGTACTTGCCCATTCGTCGCGTTATAATGTTTGAAAGCCAGCTTTTCGGATAGTCTGCTACTGTCATCCAACAGATTAATTCCTCCGCTCAGTGTTATGACCAATAATTTGCCATTATGGGTTTGGGTAATATTCAGTACGTCATTGTTGCTCAAACTGGAATAGCGTTCCTCACAAACGTTATGGTAAAAGCGAATGGCTTCCGGTCTTGCAAAATCAGAGGAGCAAGAGAGCAGCCCTCCTGTGGTCCCAATCAGGATAACTCCATTATCTGCCTCGTACAGGCAACGTACTTTCTCACATACATGAATCGGGTAGTTATTGAGAATATTTCCGGAGTGAATGAAACGCAGACCGGCACTTTCCGGTAAATGCTCTATCAGGTTGAGGCCTCCTCCAAAAGTTCCTATCCATATACGTCCTGCTGAGTCTTGCAAAATGGAGTAGATGGAATTGGAAGATATACTATACGGATTGTTTTTATCCGATAGGTGATGGGTAATCCGGTAACTGTTGTCTCTTTCGGGACGCAATAGATAAAGCCCGTTGTCTTTGGTTCCCAACCAGATGTTATGTTCTTTATCTTCGTAGATGCAATATACATCTATATTGAAGGTAACGGTAGGATCAGGTACTATTTTGCCTTCCCTTGAAAGATTTCCAATCCATTGTCCCGACGGATCGTAGAGACATACGTTGCTCGATTGCTTTTTGTGATTGCGTTTCCACCCCACCCACAAGCGCTTCTGATGATCTTCCATCAAAGCACGTGCTTCTTTATGGCTGTCGAATCTATATTCGAATTTCTTCCGGTGGAATGATAGGTATCCAAACCCATCTCCTTTGGTATACCACAGATTCTGATGACGGTCGATAACATAACTGAAGGCCTGGAATGAAACAGGCTTCCGCATTCCCATTTCATAAGTAGATGCCTGCTCTAAGCAACGGTTTACCGGATTGTAAAAGCATAACTCACCTCCTGCGGGTTTGAGCCAGATACAACCATATTCGTCTTCATGCACAAAAGTACAAGGTTTATAGAAAGGGACTTCCGAGTATCTGGGATAATTCAATAAAGTGGCGGTTTCATTCTTCTTATCTAATAGGATTACTCCATCGTTGGCACCCAGTAGCCATAGATTCCCCTTTTTGTCCTCAAATACGTCTGAATCTATTTCTATGGGCATTTCATGGACTGTGAATTTTTCATTTGCCGGATCGTAAAGTATAATGCTCCTATTCTGCAGAATTACAATTTTATTATCCGCTAAACTTTTTAATCCTGTGATCTCTGATATCGGTTGTTCGGGAACACATGGCAATACATCCTGGCTTTGAGTATCATACCGGGTGAAGAAGCCTTTGGAAGTGGCCAGATAAATTCCACCGGGAACTTCCACCATAAATTCGAAAGGCATTAGATTAGATATGCTTTTCTGACCTACAATAAGAGCGCCTTTGTTAGTCAGAATCCATTCATCCCCCTCCTTATCTTGGGTAATGCCATAGATCGTGTCTCTTTCATTTCTTCCGGAATATAACTCGACGGACTCTGTCGCCGGAAACTTATTTTCATCTATGCGATACAGTTCATTCTGCATACCGACGGCCCAGGTAATCCCATTTCCCAATGCATACAATTTGTTAACTGAATTGGTGAGACTTTTGTTGAAAAGGAAAGGGTCCTGGTATTCGTATGTCCGGGTATTGAATAAGTAACAGCGTTTATCATAAGTCAGGCACCAGATGTTATTCAACGAACTCTTTTTAATTTTGGTAAAGCGATGATTGCTTATGCGGATAGGACTTTCCGGGTAAGTTTTATAATTATAGAATGAGTATCCGTCGAAACGTTCCAATCCGTTCCAGGTAGACATCCATATATAGCCATTATCATCCTGGATAAAATTATGGACGCTTTTTTGAGACAATCCGTCTTGCACTGAATAGTGCTTCATATTGATCAGACTTTGTCCGAACAACATAGGGGCGAATAAATAGAGTAGTATGGTGATGACCTGCTTTAACATAGTATCTGTATTTTTCTGTCATACAAATATCGGGAAAAGATATCAGATACCAATAAACTGATGATTTATTGCAATGATTAAACCTGAAATTATAAAAAGAATACCCTATGTTCAGAATTTATAAAGGAAAAGCTGAATATTATAATTCGATGTTTTATGAAATGCCTTCTTTTGCAAAGAATTATCTAACAAAATAAAAACAGGAATCATGAAACGGATTTTTATTTTCAGAAAGGCGCATGCCGCCGTTATTCTGCTGTGTTGTCTGATGGCATTCTCTTCGGCAATGGCACAGCAAATGCCGAGACGCAATGTTTTACGCGAAACAAACAATGAATTTTTCAAGACTGAAGAAGCACGTCGCATAGGCAATCAGGTGCTGGCGTTTCAGCGTTGTACCGGTGGTTGGCCGAAGAATATCGATATGACTCAGAAGATGAGCAATGAGGAATTAGCGCAAATCTTAAAGGAGAAGTCACGCCGTGACGATTCGACAATTGATAATAATGCGACCACTATGCAGATGATTTATCTGGCTCGTTTATACAGGCAAACAAAGGATGTGCGCTACCGTGACGCCTTCCGTCTGGCGGTGGAGTATCTTCTGAGCGGTCAGTATGAAAATGGCGGATGGTCACAATTCTGGCCGGAAATGCGCGGATACCAGGTACATATTACTTTTAATGATGATGCGATAGTGAATACACTGGAAATACTGCATGACATTATGACTGCTGAATTTCCTTATGATGGTGACCTCACCGACAAGGCAATGCGTCAACGGCTGTCGAAAGCTTTTGATAAGGGAATTGAATGTATTCTGGCAACACAGATCGTAACTGATGGACAGCTTACGGTATGGTGTCAGCAGCACGACCGGGAAACCTTGAAACCGGCATCGGCACGTGCCTACGAGTTGCCCTCGTATTGCTCGTCAGAGAGTGCTGCCATCGTGCGCTTGCTTATGACGTTGCCTAAACCCGATGCACGTGTTAAGCGGGCTGTCCACGGAGCTATGAAATGGTTTGATACGTATAAACTCACCGGTTTGCGATGTGAACGGTCGGCAGGAGAGCATGGTGTACGGGATACCCGTCTTGTGGAAGATTCGCAAGCCGGACCGATATGGGCACGTTATTATGATTTGAAGTATTGCGAACCTTATGTTTGCGACCGTGATGGTTTGCCACGACGTCGATTGGAGGAAATCGGAGTGGAACGCCGCAATGGTTACAGCTGGTATAACAGTCGTCCGGCCGAGCTTTTCAATCTGTATGATACCTGGGCTGCCAAATATGATCCGAAGCACAAAGTAAATGTTAGTCTGAATTCCAAAGGAGCTAATGAAAAGGGAATTATCGAAATGTATCGTCGTCCGGTGATGGATCGTACAGCTTTCGATGTGGTGGTGAATCCGGGACAAAGTATTCAGGATGCCATTGAGAAAGCACCTGAGACACCGGTAAGTCCTTTCAAGATTCTTATATTAAAAGGTAACTATAATCAAAAGGTCATCATAGACCGTCCGAACATTGTATTGGTAGGTGAGAACCGTGACAGTACAGTGATTGTTTTAGCCGAGACAGCTAAGACAAGGACCATCACTCAATATCATGGAAAACCTGTAGGCAATGGTGTGATTGTGCTGCAAGAGGGGGCCGATGACTGTGTAATTAGCGGTCTGACGGTATATAACAATTATGGAACTACTGTTGAGAACACTACCACCCACCAGATGTCTATCTTTGGACGTGCTACACGTACCATTGTTATTAATTGCAATGTATGGGCTGATGGTAATGATGCACTTTCACTTTGGGCGCCGAAAGGCAATGGAATGTATTATCATGCCGATCTTTATCTGCGTTGTCCCGGAGTGGATTTTCTTTGTCCGCGCGGATGGTGTTATGCCACTCGCTGCCGGTTTTACGGCGATGGCCGTGCACTGATCTGGCATGACGGTCGGGGTGATAAGAGTAAGAAACTGGTAATCACTAATTCGTCCTTTGATGCTGAATCGCCCACTATTCTCGGACGTTGGCATCATGATTCGCAGTTCTTTATTATCAATTGTCAGATGTCGGAACAGATTCTGGACTGCAATATTGGTTATGCTTATTCGGACAAAGTGCTCGATCCTTGTCCGTGGGGACAGCGTGTTTATTACTATGGTTGTCATCGTCAGGGAGGTCATAGCGGTTGGTTGGACAATAATCTGCAACAGGCGGAGAGTGCACCGGCATTTTACGGCATCACTGCCCGATGGACGTTCGACGGTAAGTGGGATCCCGAGCAGCGAATACGCGATTTGTGGTCTGTGCTGGCCTATTGACAAATAGAATAAACCTCTTGGCAAGAGAAAAGGGAGATACTGATGCTTTGTCGTGCCTCTGTTAGTTTCATTTAGTTTCTTCATTTTGAAACAAAAGTGCCTTGCCTGTGGAACAGAGGTTTCTCAAGCAAGAAATAAAAGTGTCTTACCTAAGAAACAAATGTCTCACAATAAGGAAACAAATGTTCCTATGAAGTGGAACGAAAGCTTTCTCGTAACTGTGCAGAAATGAGTTTTCACCACAGAGTAACACAGAGTCTCACGGAGTTCTATTTTTTTGATTTCAAATTGATTAAACTCTGTGAGACTCCTTTAGATTTGCATTACTAA
>ERZ894240.73-NODE-73-length-125218-cov-91.049599_pt1 | contig 125218 bp, 74 predicted proteins | sample MGYA00380298_ERZ894240 | MGnify/ENA primary metagenome ERZ894240 (study PRJEB32331, sample SAMN06328419) | human gut metagenome | biome: human gut microbiome; feature: stool | host: Homo sapiens | collected 2014-06-27 ... | reverse complement strand
AATAGAACTCCGTGAGACTCTGTGTTACTCTGTGGTGAAAACTCATTACTTTCCCGTGTCTAAAATATCGCTTATCATTTGCCTCTTTTTCTTTTCCGTTGTCAGCAACTCCCCCACTGGGTACAAAATTCTCCTTCATCCGTCATCTTACCATAAACTATAAAGCAACACCGAAAGACAATGAACAGAAAGAGATTCATCAACTGTCTGTTAGTCCTGTTATCTGCGGGGTGCCTCCGGGCACAAGCCCCACATACCTCCGCACAGGAATACAAACTCTGGTACGACCGCCCCGCACAAGTCTGGACGGAAGCCCTCCCTTTAGGTAACGGACGATTGGGAGCCATGGTATACGGCACCCCCGCCACGGAACAGATACAACTGAACGAAGAAACCATCTGGGCGGGACGTCCCAACAACAACGCCAACCCCAATGCACTGGAATACATTCCCCGGGTACGCCACCTGGTATTTTCCGGCAAATATCTCGAAGCACAGACCCTCGCCACCGAGAAGGTAATGGCAAAGACCAATTCGGGAATGCCCTATCAAAGCTTCGGCGACCTGCGAATCGCGTTTCCCGGACACACCCGCTACACAAACTATTACCGGGAGTTGAGCCTCGATTCCGCCCGTACACTCGTCCGCTATGAAGTGGACGGAGTGCAGTACCGGCGCGAAACCATCACTTCATTCACCGACCAGGTAGTCATGGTACGCCTCACCGCCAACCGTCCGGGACGGATTACTTTCAACGCCCAACTCACCTCCCCCCATCAGGATGTCGTCATCACTTCTGAAGCTGCGGGTATCACTCCCGAAGCTGCCAACATCGGAAACACCTCCCCCCTCCTCCCCTGCGTAACACTTTCCGGCGTATCTTCCCTGCACGAAGGTCTGAAAGGCAAGGTGGAGTTTCAGGGAAGACTGACCGCCCGGAACACCGGCGGCCGGATGTCGTGTGCCGACGGTGTGCTTTCCGTGGAAGGAGCCGACGAAGCCACCGTCTACGTCTCCATCGCCACCAACTTCAATAACTATCAGGACATCACAGGCAATCCGGCCGAACGTGCCAAAGATTATCTGGCAACAGCAACGGCACATTCATTCGCCGAAGCCCGGAAGAGCCATACGGACTTCTACCGCCGATACCTGACACGCACCTCCCTCGATTTAGGAGACAACCGCTACGAACACGTGACTACCGACAAGCGCGTGGAGAACTTCAAACAGACCAATGACGCGCATCTGGTGGCCACCTACTTCCAGTTCGGACGTTACCTCCTGATCTGTTCATCCCAGCCCGGCGGGCAACCCGCCAATCTTCAGGGAATCTGGAACGACAAGCTCTTCCCCTCCTGGGACAGCAAATATACCTGCAACATCAACCTCGAAATGAACTATTGGCCCTCGGAAGTCACCAATCTGAGCGAACTGAACGAACCCCTGTTCCGCCTGATACGCGAAGTCAGCGAAACAGGCCGCGAAACCGCCCGCATCATGTATGGAGCCAATGGCTGGGTGCTGCATCACAACACCGATATATGGCGCATCACGGGCGCAGTGGACAAAGCCCCGTCAGGCTTATGGCCCAGTGGCGGCGCATGGCTCTGCCGGCATCTTTGGGAACGTTACCTCTACACCGGAGACACCGGATTCCTGCGCTCCGTCTATCCCATCCTGAGAGAGTCCGGACGCTTCTTCGACGAAATCATGGTGAAGGAACCTGCGCACAACTGGCTGGTGGTCTGTCCCAGCAACTCACCCGAGAACGTGCATTCGGGCAGTAACGGCAAGTCTACCACAGCTGCCGGATGCACCCTCGACAACCAATTGATATTCGACCTTTGGACGGCCATCATCTCCGCCACGGAGATATTGGGAACGGAGACGACGGGGACGGGGATGTCGGGAACAGGGATGCCGGGAACAGGGATGCCGGGAACGAAAGTCTCGGCTACAGACCGTGAGTTTGCCGCCCGGCTCTCCCGCCGCCTCTCCGAAATGCCTCCCATGCAAGTGGGCCGTTGGGGTCAGTTGCAGGAATGGATGCACGACTGGGACGACCCGAACGACGTACACCGTCATGTGTCCCATCTCTACGGCCTCTTCCCCAGCAACCAGATATCCCCTTACCGCACCCCCGGACTCTTTGATGCCGCCCGCACCTCACTCATCCACCGCGGCGACCCCTCCACCGGTTGGAGCATGGGATGGAAAGTCTGCCTGTGGGCACGCCTCCTCGACGGCGACCATGCCTACAAACTGATTACAGACCAGCTGACCCTCGTCCGGAACGAGAAGAAGAAAGGGGGCACCTACCCCAACCTCTTCGATGCACACCCGCCCTTCCAGATCGACGGAAACTTCGGCTGTACCGCAGGCATCATCGAGATGCTGATGCAGAGTCACGACGGCTTCATCTACCTTCTGCCCGCATTACCGGCAGTTTGGAAGGAGGGCACAGTCCGCGGCATCATCGCCCGCGGCGGCTTCGAACTGGATCTCAGCTGGAAAAACGGGAAAGTGGAGCGTCTGGTGGTAAAATCTCATAAAGGAGGCAATTGCCGCCTTCGCTCAGCGAGTCCGTTGACAGGCAAAGGTCTGAAACGTGCCAAAGGTGAGAATCCCAACCCGCTTTATGCAGTTCCCGTCATTGCCCGACCGTTAATCAACCCCGAAGCCAAGTTGAACAAAGTGGAAATAGCAAAGACCTATTTATACGATCTGCCCACCCAGGCAGGACAAGAATATACATTGATTGGAAACTAAATACTGAACTCATATGAATCGTATCTCACTGAAACTACTGACGGTGTGCGGAATTGCCTGTTTCATGGCCTGCACAGCCACCCAAAAGCCAAAGACCGAGAAATGGAGCGAGCGCATGGCACACTCCGAAATGAAGCGTTTCCCCGAACCCTGGATGATTGAAAAGGCTCGGACACCCCGCTGGGGATATACCCACGGCCTGGTAGTAAAGTCCATGCTCGAAGAATGGAAGCATACGGGCGACAGCACCTACTACGACTACGCCAAAATCTATGCCGACAGCCTGATTGACGCCGACGGACGCATCCTGACCATGAAGTACCTTTCCTTCAACATCGACAACGTCAATGCCGGAAAGATTCTCTTCGACTTCTATGCCCGGACGGGAGATGAACGCTATAAAATAGCCATGGACACCTTGCGCAAACAAATGCAGGAGCAACCTCGCACAAGCGAAGGCGGTTTTTGGCACAAGCTGAGGTATCCGCATCAGATGTGGCTGGACGGCATCTTTATGGCCTCTCCTTATCTGGCGCAATATGGCGCCACTTTCGGGGAGCCGCCCCTGCAGGACGAAGCTGTGAAACAAATTCTACTTATAGCCCGCAAGACCCACGACCCTGCAACCGGACTCTACTACCACGGCTGGGACGAGAGCCGCGAACAGAAATGGGCAAATCCCGAGACAGGTTGTTCACCCAACTTTTGGAGCCGCAGCATCGGATGGTATGGAGCCGCCATCGTGGATGTATTGGATTACTTACCACAGGAAACCGCAGGACGCGACAGCGTACTACAAATTCTGCAAGGTCTGGCACAGGCAATGGTGAAGTATCAGGACCCGCAATCCGGAACCTGGTATCAAGTGACCGACCAGGGAGCACGCAAGGGTAATTATCTGGAATCATCAGCCACCGCCCTGTTCGTGTACACACTTGCCAAAGCCATCAACCGGGGATATATCGGAAACGAATACATCGCCCCCGTGCAGAAAGCATTCGACGGCATGGTCCGTGAGTTCACCCGCCTTGAAGAGGACGGCACTTACACCCTGACCAATTGCTGCGCCGTAGCCGGTCTGGGCGGAAACTCCGGAAAGTATCGTGACGGCTCGTTCGAGTATTATATTGGCGAACCCGTGATAGAGAATGATCCCAAATCCGTAGGGGCGTTCATATTGGCGGCAATAGAATATGAACGAATGAAAGAAAGAGCAAAATGATGATTTACCAGCGTAGCGCTGGAGCAAGGTTCTCCTTCGGCGTGCAAGTAATCTTTCAGACACGGATGACACGGATGACGCGGATTCTTTTTTCCTTCGGTGTGATATGCCGGTATGTATAGCGCAGCTTTAAAAATCCGCGTCATCCGTGTCATCCGCGTCTAAAAGATTAAAGTCCGCGTTCGTCCGCCTTATCCGCGTAGTCCGCGTACCCATTCCCTCGCCCCTAAATCATCATTTATCAACCTCATTCCAATAATAACAACAACAATTATAACTCAAATCGTAATGAAAACATTCAAACTAATCACCCTTTTTCTGTTATTGCTGACCGCCGTTTCAGCCTCAGCACAGAAGAAAACACAGAAAACGTATATCCCCTGGAACAATGGCAAACTAATGGTCTCCGAAGAAGGCCGCTATCTGAAACATGAAAACGGCACTCCCTTCTTCTGGCTGGGCGAAACCGGATGGCTACTGCCCCAGCGCCTGAACCGCGATGAAGCCGAGTATTATCTGGAACAGTGCAAACAACGGGGATATAACGTCATTCAAGTTCAGACTCTGAACAATGTCCCCTCCATAAACACCTACGGACAATATTCCATGACCGACGGCTACAACTTCAAGAACATCAACCGCCCGGGCGTCTATGGCTATTGGGACCATATGGACTACATCATCCGCACCGCCGCCCGTAAAGGCATCTACATCGGCATGGTCTGCATCTGGGGAAGCCCCGTCAGCCGTGGCGAAATGACCGTAGACCAAGCCAAAGCGTACGGCAAATTCCTCGCCGAGCGCTATAAAGACGAGCCGAATATCATCTGGTTCATTGGCGGCGACATCCGTGGTGACGTAAAAACCGCCGAATGGGAAGCTCTCGCCACCTCCATCAAAGCAATAGACAAGAACCACCTGATGACCTTCCACCCACGCGGCCGCACCACTTCCTCAACGTGGTTCAATGCCGCTCCCTGGCTGGACTTCAACATGTTCCAAAGCGGGCATCGCCGCTACGGACAACGTTTCGGTGACGGTGATTATCCGATTGAAGAGAATACCGAAGAAGATAACTGGCGCTTCGTAGAACGCAGTATGGCCACAAATCCCATGAAACCCGTCATCGACGGTGAACCTATCTACGAGGAAATTCCTCACGGTCTGCACGATGAGAATGAACTGCGCTGGAAAGATTACGATGTGCGCCGTTATGCCTACTGGTCAGTATTTGCCGGTTCCTTCGGACATACCTACGGTAATAATTCCATCATGCAGTTCCTCAAACCCGGTGTTGGCGGTGCATACAGTGCAAAGGAACCCTGGTACGATGCCCTGAACAATCCGGGATTCAACCAAATGAAGTATCTCAAAAACCTGATGCTGACTTTCCCATTCTTCGAACGTGTACCCGACCAGTCTATCATTACCGGTACAAACGGAGAACGCTACGACCGTGCCATCGCCACACGCGGCAAAGATTATCTGATGGTGTATAACTACACCGGACGCCCGATGAAAGTAGATTTCAGCAAAATCAGCGGTGCCAAGAAGAATGCCTGGTGGTATACCACCAAAGACGGCAAACTGGAATATATCGGTGAGTTTGACAATGGAATACACAATTTCCAGCACGATAGTGGCTACAGCAGCGGAAACGATCATATCCTGATTGTAGTGGACAGCAGTAAAGACTATGTAAATAAGGAATGGGACGAACTGCCCGATGCACAACAACGATGGGAGAAAAAGTAAGTGCAACGTCACTACATAAATGATAATTTAGCGGGCGGGAATGGGTACGCGGACGACGCGGATAAGGCGGACGAACGCGGACTTTTTTCTCGATATTTATTGTAGAAGTATCCTAATTCCCCTCCTCCAGTTGGAGGAGGGGTGCCCAAAGGGCGGGGTGGTAGGTGAGAGAAGAAATCCTTTATATTCTTATTAATAGGTATTTTATTGCTTACCTACCACCTCCCCCTACGGGTACTCCTCCTCCAACTGGAGGAGGAGAATAAAGATACTCCGCGTTCGTCCGCCTCATCCGCGTCGTCCGCGTACCCATTCCCGCCCGCTAAATTATCATTTATAAAAGTAAACTTGAACTATTACTCAATATCATAACGCAATCAATATGAATAAGAAGATATCAATATCCCTACTTTCCCTACTCCTCCTTGCCTGTACGGCACACGCAGCCTTGCGCGTCACCGACCTGCGAACAGAGCAATTGAAGAATCCACTGGGAATCGACATCCGCCACCCCCGTCTGGGCTGGCGTATCGAATCGGACGAACAAAATGTGATGCAAACCGCCTATCATATTCTTGTAGCCTCCTCCCCCGAACTCCTGGCACAAGACAAAGGAGACTGTTGGGATTCGGGCAAGGTGAAAACAGACGCTTCCCAATGGATCACTTATCAAGGTGAAACGTTGAAGCGTAACACCCCTTACTACTGGAAAGTGAAAGTCTATACCCATACCAATGAAACCGACTGGAGCGAACCCGCCTCCTGGAGCATGGGACTACTGAACGAAGCCGACTGGCAAGGGCAGTGGATCGGCCTGGACCGCCCCGCCCCCGGTGACAGCGAGACACAATGGAGCCGCCTTGCCGCCCGCTACCTCCGCAAAGAGTTTGCACTGACCAAAGAAGTGAAACGAGCCACGGTACACATTGCCGGAATGGGACTTTACGAACTCTTTATCAACGGTCAGCGCATCGGTGAGCAAGTCCTGGCACCCGCCCCTACCGATTACCGGAAAACTATTCTGTACAACACGTATGACGTCACCCCGCAACTCCGAAAAGAAAATGCCATCGGTGTCATCCTCGGCAACGGACGCTTCTACACCATGCGCCAGAATTACAAACCCTACAAGATACCTACTTTCGGCTATCCCAAACTACGCCTGAACCTGATTGTTGAATATACGGACGGCAGCAGACAGACAATCGCCTCGGACATTTCCTGGAAACTAACCACCGAAGGCCCTATCCGCAGCAACAATGAGTACGATGGCGAAGAATACGATGCACGCAAGGAATTAGGAGACTGGAACCGGACAGGCTACGATGATACGAATTGGATATCCGCACAGCGCGTCAGCATTCCCTCAGGAACCTTGCGTGCGCAAATGATACCGGGCATGAAAGTTACGGAAAGCCTGAAACCTGTTTCTATCCGGAAACAGGGAGGCAAACACATTTTGGACATCGGCCAGAATATGGCAGGATGGCTACGTATTCGTATCAAAGGCCAGGCAGGAGACAGTATCCGTCTCCGCTTTGCCGAGCGCTTGCAACCGGATGGCGAAATCTTTACGAAGAATCTGCGCGATGCACATTGCACGGATATATATGTTGTCAGCGGACGTGAACCACAAGATGCCACCTGGGCTCCCCGCTTTGTATACCACGGTTTCCGCTATGTGGAAATCAGCGGTTATCCCAATGCCAAGGCCGAAGATTTTACGGCAGAAGTAGTAGATGACGAAATGGCTCATACCGGGACCTTCACCGGCTCGGATGAAACACTCAACCAGGTATTGCGCAATGCCTTCTGGGGTATCCGCAGTAACTATAAAGGTATGCCCGTCGACTGCCCGCAACGCAACGAACGCCAACCCTGGTTGGGCGATCACGCGATGGGTTCCTGGGGTGAAAGCCTGTTTTTCAACAATCATGCCCTATACAACAAATGGACACGTGATATTCGTGAAGCACAGCGTGAGGACGGCTGCATCCCGGATGTAGCTCCGGCCTACTGGAATTACTATTCGGATAACGTCACCTGGCCGGCTACCCTCCCCCTGGTATGCGACATGCTTTTCACCAACTACGGTGACCGGCGCGCAATCGAAGAAAATTATCCGGCTTTAAAGAAATGGGTATCTCATATCCGCGAGTATTACCTGAACCGGGAATTTATCATCACCAAAGACAAATACGGTGACTGGTGCGTGCCTCCCGAGTCTTTGGAAATGATTCATAGCAACGACCCTGCCCGCAAAACGGATGGTGCACTTATAGCTACCGCCTATTATCTGAAAGTCCTGCAACTGATGCATCGTTTTGCAAGCCTGCAAGGCCTCACCGCCGAAGCCGAAGAATGGGGAGCACTGGAACGTAAAATAAAAGATGCCTTCAACGCACGTTTCCTTCATGTGAAGGAGGGTACTTCGCCCGTACCCGGACATACTTTATATCCGGACAGCATCTTCTACGGTAACAATACGGTTACCGCCAATATCCTGCCGCTTGCTTTCGGACTTGTCCCCAAACACTACATTGACGAAGTTGCCAAGAATACCGTGGCTACCATCATCACTACCAATAAGGGACATATCAGCACCGGAGTCATCGGTACGCAATGGTTGCTGCGCGAACTAAGCCGCCGTGGCCATGCCGATGTCGCCTATCTTCTGGCCACTAATAAGACTTATCCTTCGTGGGGATATATGGCCGCGCAAGGCGCCACCACCATCTGGGAACTCTGGAATGGCGACAAAGCAAATCCCGGAATGAACAGTGGAAACCACGTCATGCTCTTAGGCGACCTGCTTCCCTGGTGCTTCAACAATCTGGCTGGCATCCGTGCCGACCGTTGGAAGCCCGGCTACAAACATATCATCTTCCAGCCTGCCTTTGACATTCAGGAACTAAGCAATGTAGATGCATCCTACACAAGTATCTATGGAAAAATAACCAGCCGGTGGACAAAGACCCCGACACATCTGGAATGGGACATTGAACTCCCCGCCAACACTACAGGCGAGGTATATCTTCCCGACGGGCGGAAAGAAATGGTAGGTTCAGGCAAGCATCACTTCAGTGTAGATATTCCTACCCGGCATGCAGCTATCCTGAGTGACGAGTTCCTATATGAGAAAGCCTCCTTCCCGGAATGTCATGGAGCCACCATCGTAGAATTGAAAAACGGAGATCTTGTCGCTTCATTTTTCGGCGGTACCAAAGAGCGCAATCCGGATTGTTGCATCTGGGTGTGCCGCAAGCCGAAAGGCGCCAAAGAATGGACCTCTCCGCAACTCGCTGCCGACGGCATATTCTCAATAAAAGATGCGCAGGCAACTTTGGCAGGCATTGATTCCACTTGTACTCCTGTGACAAATGCCCGGGGAAAGCTGATTGCCCGTCGGAAAGCTTGCTGGAACCCGGTACTTTTCCAGATTCCGGGAGGTGATCTGATTCTCTTCTATAAAATAGGCTTGAGCGTAGGCGACTGGACAGGCTGGCTCGTACGCTCTCGCGATGGAGGAAAAACCTGGAGCAGGCGTGAACCGTTGCCGGAGGGCTTCCTCGGTCCTATCAAGAATAAACCGGAATACATTAACGGCCGTATCATCTGTCCTTCCAGTAGAGAAGGCGGCAAGGGATGGCGCATTCATTTCGAAATTTCCGATGACAACGGCAAGACCTGGAAGACAACGGAATCACTGGCTGCGGAACTTTCCGTACTTACTCAGCACCGCAAAAAAGGAGGTGTCAACGTAGATGATCAGGAAGGCGGCGAAGCCGTCGAAGGTGAAGGTGCAAAGCCAATATATGCGATACAGCCCAGCATACTGGTGCACAAAGACGGAAGATTACAAGTATTGTGCCGCACACGCAATGCCCGGATTGCCACCGCCTGGAGCAATGATAATGGCGATACCTGGAGCAAAGTAACACTTCTGGATGTTCCGAATAATAATTCGGGAACAGATGCCGTAACATTGCAGGACGGTCGCCATGTGCTCATCTACAATAATTTCTCGACACTGCCCGGCACACCGAAAGGACCTCGAACTCCTCTCTGCGTAGCCATTTCAGAAGATGGTATAAATTGGCAACCTGTGCTTACATTGGAAGACAGCCCTATCAGTCAATATTCCTATCCAAGTATTATTCAGGGAAAAGATGGTAAGCTGCATGCTGTTTATACATGGAGAAGGCAGCGGGTTAAATATGCGGAAATAGATTTATCAAAACTTCGATAGGGCTTTTCCGGGTATAGTCCACCACAGAGAGTAACCCATCCGAAAAAAAAGGCTGTACCGCGAACCGGATACAGCCTTTATTGGTGTTAGTCGGGAGATAATTATTCTCCGGTCCGTTGAATACCTATTCTCCGGTCCGTTGAATACCTATTCTCCGGTCCGTTGAATACCTATTCTCCGGTCTGTTGAATACCTATTCTCCGGTCTGTTGAATACCTATTCTCCGGATTCGGTATTAGCCAAGTGGATTTTCATCCAGACCGCCTCCACCGGTGTTTCCTCCCTCGCCACCTCCACCTTCAGGAACTACACCTATATATATAGGGCGTTGCAATTCGAAGGTACGTGCCGCCTTCGTCTGGTAGTTTCCGTGGGTGTATTGCGTAGTCACCTTCACCGTCCACTGCCCCTCGGTGATGCCGGCAGGCAGCACGAATTGCAGCTTCTTGGGCGTGTTGGGACTGACGCGTGAGGCTGGAATGAAGAACGATTTCGAAGCGTCCGCCACGGAAGTCAGCGTGATACCCACCGAGGCGTCTTTTCCCACCAGTTTCAGTCCGTTGCCTGTGATGACAGCCATGCCGCTGGCACCCATCGGGGCACGGGTGGTGGCGTCAGCGTCGGCATACTCGGCGCTCACCATGCCGGCAATGTGCGGACCGGTGGCGGCGGGTTGCATGAAGAGCGTCAGTTTGGTCTGTTCCATAGCCTGTTTCAGGGCGATTCCGGGGCGCAGGCTGGCGTAGACTTTCACTTTCTCGCGGTCCACCGGGATAGAGAGTTCTTCTTCCATGATGACACCGCTGGCCATGGGTTGCACGTAGCACAGCTGCGTGGCGATGTTGTAACCGCTGGCGACGGCTGCGGCCACGGCCTGCGCCTGGAGGTCGAAGAGGTGACGGATTTCGCTTTTGTTGTACTTGCCGCTCAACAGAGCCACGTCGGCAGCAATGTCGTCATCAGTCAACGTTTGCTCTTTGGTGTTTACTTTCACGGTGTAGTCCGTGTCGATGTCAGGGGTCAGTTCGTTGAGGTAGGCCTTCAGGTCCAGCTCGTTCTTGTAAGTTCTTGTTTCAGCCATAATGAATGGAGTTCTTGTTTGTGAGGCTGCGTGTCCGTCTCGTTCAGATGGCGAAGGCGTGGTCTCGGATTAATAAATGTGTATCGTTATACCGGCTTCTTCTTCCTTGCGGCATTGTCGTCGAGAGGGGGGAGATGGGAGTATGTTTCGTCCGTTTGATTTTGAAGGACAGGCAAAGATAGGCTTTTCTTTTAAACAGGGAAGAGGAAAGGCTGACTTCTTTTGAAAACAAGTGAATCTATTCTCTTCCTTTCTGAGCGGTTATGAATCTTTTCACCACAGAGGACACAGAGAACGCAGAGTTTTTAGACTTCTAATTCAGAGATAATTATAACCTCTGTGCTCTCTGTGTCCTCTGTGGTGAAATAATTCCTTTCTTTTCACTTTTCCGCCTTCCTCTTATTTACATAGTCCTTGAACATCTGACGCCAGTTACGGCCATGCTCATTAAAATACTGCTCACACTTGGTTTTATAGATTTCGAAGATTGCGGAAATCTGCTTCATGTTCTTATAATCAATAGCCTGTTCACGAGCCAACTTCAACTGTTCCAGCACAAAAGCCGTTTCCTCTTCCGTCATGTCGGGAACAATAGCCTGATATCCCTTTAAAGTGAAAGCCACTTTACCAACCGTATATTTATCAAGAATCTGTTCCACCTGTTCTTCTGTCAGCACTCTGCGTAAATCTTTCATCAACTTTTCATGAACTTCTTCCGGCATGGCAGAATCGGCTATCATTTCACGGTCCAGCTTGCTCAGCGGTTTACCGGTCAGAGGATTGATACCGGCAGGAATAGTAGTATAAGGATGTTCATTATGCCAGTCGCGAACTTTACGCAAATGATTGTACACAGCGGTTGCAGCAAAACCGGCTTTCTTGTCATCATCCAGATTCAGAGAAGCTACCCATTCGTTTGCCTTTTTCTCAAGAGAAGCATCTGATTTCAATCGGGCAAAAGCTTTCTTATCAAAGTAGGCGGCTATTCCATCAAATGAACGAACCGCGCTTTCCGGAAGCAACTCACCTTTCTCGCCAAAACTATACATGGCAGATTCCGGCTCAATAGTGATTTTACTCTCATCCAGCATCTTCTTATCCAAATCGAAGACTTCGGCAAAGAAATCATAAACAGCGTTCCGCTTATTGGGACCGAAATCATGCTTCTCTTTCGGCAGATGTACATTCACCACTTTATCTTTTGCACCGTAAAATCCATAAACACGTTGCAGATAGGGAAATTCCAGCGTAGGGACGCTTGCAGTCCAATCTCCGCCATCAGACACTACCAACTGCGGACGAGGAGCAAAAATTGCAGCCAGTTCGGCATTGCAGGTTCCTCCCGCAGCAAGCTGGATAGGCATACCACTCTCACAGGGACACCCTCCGTCGAAATGAGAGGCAAGGCTCACCACCGGTGCCGAAGCCGTAAAACGCCCGTCGAGCACGCTCAGCAAAACAGTTTGCGTCCCGCCACCGGACCCTCCGTTTACTCCGATACGGTTCACATCAATATCTTTACGGGAAGCAAGCATATAGTCAAGAATCAGAAGTCCGTTCATAGCCTGAATGGTATGCGCCGCACTGCTGCGATGTGCCGCACTGCCCACCTGCAAGGCGGACTCTCCCCAGCCGAAAAGATCATAATCCACACAAACGGCACCCATACGCGCCAGGGTTCCCATACGCTGCTGCTGGTCTTCGCGATAACGCCCGCCACCGAAATGTCCGTTCGGACAGATGATAAGCGCATGTTTCCCTTTCGATTTAGGGACATAAACGGAACCGCAGACGTAGAGTCCGGGAAGCGTTTCGAGTGCAAAATTCTGTACCGTATAGCCGTCAAATTTCCTCACCTTCGAAAGAACCGGCTTTGACTTCACACATTGAGCCAGCAAAGCGTCAATGCCTAAACGCCGACGAACCTCTTTTCTCAAAGAATCGGCACGGAGTTCCAAAGCCTCTTTATCCGCATAAAGGGAATTGAGATAGGCCAGCATTTTTTCACCATCAGCATCCGTCCGGCGGGGATATTCGTATGCTTTCAACTTATACATATCCGCCCCCTGCTTGACAAATTTGTAATCGAAAGGTGACAATACATTCGTCAGGGATTCTTCTACTGAATAAGGACGGATACGAAAATCCGCGTATGGCAATACTTTTCCTACCGTATCTATGTCATACTTCAAACGAATGCCAAAACGTTGTTGAATATCCGCCAGTACTTCATTCAGCGGACGGGCAAATGCCGTCTCATAAGTTTGCGTTTGTGCTTCTGCCGAAAGAGATGCGGCAAGAAGCACGGAGAAAATAATTCGTTTCATATTTCTGTATCATGTTATTTAAGTTTCACTTCTTCACCGTTGACGTTGACATCATCCAGCGTAATACGCTCGCAGTCTTCAAACACACACTTCTGCCCGGCACCCCGGATATGGATGTCACGCAGTACAATGTCGGATATCGGAGCTTCTTCCAGGCCGGCAATCTTTATCGGAGTTTTAACGTCCGTCACAGTCATCCCGCTGATGTGCACATTACGAAATATGGGAGTACGCTCGCTCTTGGGTTCGAGAGGCATCTTGCTGTACTTCAAATCCAGAATCACGGCTTCCTGTTTGATATTGCTCATCACAATATTGCTGACACGGATATCTTCGACGACTCCTCCCCGCCCGCGGGTCGATTTAAGCCGGATGCCACGGTCGGTTCCATCAAAAATGCAGTTGGAAATAGCCACTTTACGGACTCCTCCGCTCATTTCACTGCCAATCACTACTCCGCCATGTCCGGCAAGCATGATACAATTGGTTATTGTAATATTCTCACAAGGTACTCCCAGACGGCGTCCTTGCGCATCCCGACCGGATTTAATCGTTATACAATCGTCGCCTACCGAAATGTGGCAATCGCTGATATGCACGTTCCGGCAAGATTCCGGATTAATTCCATCCGTATTGGGAGAAGGTACGTTATGAATGGTGATTCCTTTTACCACCACGTTCTCACAAAACTCTGGATTCACCGTCCAGAATGGAGAATTGATAATCTTCACACCCTCTATTCTGACTCCCTTACAACGGACAGTCTGTATGAATGGAGGACGGAAGAAACGACGTTGCAGCGTACCGACATAGTCTTCGTTCGTATCAGCATAAATGGCCTTCGTATCGTTCTCCTTATCCCACATCGGCTGGTATTTATTTATATCGCGAACGCCGTTATCTCGCAGGTCAATCATGACGCGAAAGAACTCCATCCACCACTTCTTGCCCTGGCCATCCAGAGTTCCTTCTCCCTTGATGGTGATGTTCTCCGCGTCTACGGCATAAATCAAAGGCTGGAAGCTCTTCATCATCACCCCTTCGTAACGCATCTCCACAAAAGGCAGGTAATCGTCAAAGTTATCGGAGAACAGCAAGGTGGCCCCTGCCTCCAGTTCGAGGGTTATGTTACTTTTCATACGGATGCTTCCTGTCAGATAAGTTCCGGCGGGAAAGTAAAGCGTTCCTCCGCCATTGGCATTCAGGCGGTCGATGGTAGAGTTTATCAGCCGTGTATTCAAGGACTTCCCGTCTGTTGCCGCACCTGCCTTAATCATATCCACCCGTTCCGCACGGAGCGCAATAGTTACACAAAAACAGAAGAGGGAGAAAAGGGTTATTCTGAGTTTCATAGTCATATTGTTATTGATTATTTTTCGTTCACTACCCATTGATAGGTTCCGCTTTGTACTTCTTTCGGCGCTATCTCTCCGGGAAGGGTAACGACTGCGGTTGTATTTACCGGAACAGAAAGATTCAACGTAAACGTTCCACTCTCATGAGTCCAGTCTACAGCTATCACACCGTAAGGAGTATCATAAGAGCATTTCACATATTTCAAGTCACCAACCGGTTTCGGGGCAATGCCAACAATCTGGTATCCATTCTTAACATACGGACGGATTCCGGCCAGCGAATTGAAAAACCATTCATCAATCTGTCCCATCATAAAGTGATTCCAGGAAGAGCCTTGGCGGGGGTCCCACTGTTCCGTCAGAGTTGTGGCGCCAAACTTGAGTTGGAAGCCATATCCGGGTGCTTCTTCGTGGTTGAACATCTTATAGATAAGTTCATCCGCACCGTAATTGGCCAACGTCTGGATCAGATAGCGGTTGCCTACATCACCGGTGGTCAACCGGTTGCCATGGGCTTCCACATCTTTCACAAGGTTCATGAAGACCTTCCGGTTCAGGCGATGATCCATTTCATAGATGCCCTGGTGTCCGGCGCTTTGAGTGAGCCGGAGGAAAAGCGGCAATGCATTGCTGCACTGGCTTCCCGTGCCGTATTGTGCCGTATCATGATTCAGAAAGCGTTCATTAAACGCAACCATGATGTCGTATGCCAAAGAACTGTAATATCTGACATCATAATCATTACCTACAATAGATGCCGCTTTAATTAAATAGTCAACGCTCATGTAATAGTGCGCCGTGGCTACCAACGGAACCGGTGTATTCCGGGAGAAACCGGCACGGAAATCCCCGTAATCATACCAGTCGCCCAGGCCGAAAGAAAGGATATGGCGGTCGGCGCGGGTGGAGAGATAGTCTACATAGCGGCGCATATTCTGATAGTATTTCTTTATCAGTGAATCGTCTCCGTATGTTTCATAATACATATACGGAAAAATGACCAAAGCTCCTCCCCACTCCGGAGATTCGGCAAAAGCGTCCATTCCCGGACCTTCAAAAACCACATATTCCGGTGCAGTCGTAGGCATCGCTCCATTGGCATGCTGGGCATCTGCCATATTCCGCATTATCTGAGGGGCAAAGGCTGTGAGATCATAATTATAGAGCAAGCCCGGGCCATTGAGGTGCACCTGTTCCAGCCAACCCAGCTTTTCACGATGGGGACAATCCGTAAACACCGACTGCATATTGCTGCGCACAGCTTTCTCTATCAGACGATGAGCCGCATTGAAGATGGGGTTGGAACACTCGAACGTAGATACCTTTCGTGCCGAGTTATAAACAAAGCACGATTGAATGTTTTTCAAGACAGGCAGTTTTCCCGGATTCTTCTGTCCCTTCAGCACCGCCCCTTCCACCTGGATGTAACGATAGCCATAATAAGAAAAACGGGGATGCCAAGTCTCGTCGCCTTCACCTTTCAAGGTATATTCATAATAATGCTGGCGTCCCGTCTGACGCTGATTGCAAGCACCTTCATCGGTCAAGGCCTCGGCAACTATCAAAGTGACCTTTTGCCCCCGCTTTCCACGCACGGTAATCTCCGGGAAACCAGCCAGATTCTGCCCCATATCCAGTACAAAGGCAGAAGGATCGACCGTTCTTTTGGTTGATTTACAGGCAGAAAGAATCTGTTCAGACGTAAGTTTCGTCACCTTCTGAATGTCATAGCGCTCCATAATCTTTACCGGAGCCGCCTTCTGCGGACGAAGCATTCCCTTCGGAGCTTCCTGAACCACTACCGGACGCCATTGCCTGTCATTGAAACCGATTTTATTCCATCCTTCCTGTTCACGGCGCGCATCATAATCTTCTCCCCCGTAAATGCAATTAAAAGTGATAGGGCTCAAATCGTATTTCCAGTCGTTATCCGAATAGATTGTCTCCCGCGTTCCATCCTCATAATTAATGACCAATGAAAACAAAAGAGTCGGAGCTCCGAAACTTATCAGCAATTTACGATAACGCCCGCCCTGCACATTATAAAAGCCGTTACCCAACAAAACACCGGCGACATTTTCACCTTTCTGCAACAATTCCGTTACATCATACGTATTATAATACACGCTTTTATCATAATCGCTCCAAAGCGGGGCAAACTCACTGTCGCCTACTTTCTTCCCGTTCAGGGAGAATTCATAAAATCCCAGACCACAGACTGATGCGGTGGCTTCCACCACTTTCTTATCAGTCCTGAACTCCCGGCGCAGACAAATGCTTTTCTTAGCCAATGTGTCCACAGCCGCCCAGGCCGCTTTAACTTCCGGCTTCTTCAACTCTGCGCCATGAAATCTCCGTCCTTCGGGCAGACGGGCATCTTCACGGGTGATGGCGCCAATCCATTTTGCAGAAGATAAACTTTCGGGAGCTAAACGGAATTTCGCCTCACGGCTCCACTCGGACGGCGCATCTGTTTCATCCCAAACGCGCACACGCCAAACATAACTATAGGGACTGTAACGATGAATGTCAGCCTCCTGAGTGGATATTAACTGGCTTTGAGAAGACTTGACTTTTCCGCTGTTCCAGACAGAACGTCCCGTGCAGGCTTCACGAATTTCAACCTGATAGGCGGTCTGCCTCGTCCCGTTTTCGGATGACGACATAGCCCATCCCAGACGGGGATAACCCTCAACAATCACCATTCCCTCCTGCATTTCACAAGTGAGGCGGCTAACCGTTATATTCTTTGCCTGCGCCAGACAAGGCAAACAAAGAAGAAGAAGAATATATCTTTTTAAAACCATCATTAGTCTATCTCTATTTCAGTAAGTAATCACATCAGTCTTATACAATAACGAAGCCCCGTGAAGCTGCCTGAAAAACGCTTGCGCGGGCGCTTAAAAATGCTTGCGCTTCCGGTTGAAAATGCTTGCGCTTCCAGTTAAAACTCCTTGCGCTTCCATTTTTAACTGCGTGCGCACGCAGTTTTGACCCCCTGCGCAAGTGCTTTTCCGGCGGCTTCACGGGGCTTCGTTAAATTATCATTTGCCATCATTTCAATGCATGTTCACAAACAATCCTCGTCAATGTATCCGCATGTCCCACTTCTTTTCCATCTACAAAGATGCGCAACCCTTTTCCCCGGTGGTAACGATCACCGTACTTATCCCAAAGAATAGTAAGATTATGCCCGTGATACAAAACATTGTCCAGACAGAACCAATCCCATCGATCCGCCGGTATCAGCGGATTCACCTCTACCGTATCGTCCAGACGTGGGCGAAGTCCGATTAAACCCGTAATCATCAAATCATTGAAAGTGGAATGGTTGTAGTAACGGCTTCGTTCCTGGTCGCCTTTCAGCCAATAACCAGTCACTTCATCCAGATATTCGCCGATATAAGGCCGTCCGCGATGATATTGCGATTCCACATACAGCTCCATCTGACGAAAATAGACACTGTCTGACAACACAGTCTGCGGATAGTTATTCATGAAATTAGCCATAGCCGTGAGAGTCTGTGCCGAAGCAAACGGCCAGATTGCACCGTCCCACTCGCATTTACCTACTCCGTGTGTGCGGAATTCAGGATGGCGGCGTTCGGCTGTTGTCAATCCGTAAGGGGCGGAGAATCCCTTCTCGTCCATAATCTCTTTCCAGGCGACTGCATATTGTCCGGCTGTGTCCGGCAAATTAAAATACCAGGGAATATAACCGATAGCTTCGCGCACATTTGCGGAAGAATCCGTACGCATGGTTTCAAAAAACTGATGACGCGTATTCCACAGTTCACTCTGAACCAGACCTCTCAGTGTGTCCGCCTTCATTCCATATTTCATAGCTCCTCCCTCATCACCGGCAAAGATACCCATCAGCGAAAGCGCCTTTGCATTGCCATACATATAGCTGTTGATCGTGGGGCGTGCATACTTCTTTCTACGACCGCCGCTGATAGACTCTTCCATACCGTCCTGCACGTCTCCCTGCCAATACAGTCCATTCTTCAAACGGTTTGTACGCTCCCAACGTTCATATTCCGTTTCCAGGTCCTTCTTCATGTCCAACATGAAATCCCTGTCCGCATCCACCATATAGCGGGCCAGCACGGCATCCGCATTCCAGGAACTGAACTTATCCATTTTCTTCATCGGACCACCTTCGTTACCACGATACCAGGTGTGAATAATCTGATCCAGATACTCGGGATTGCGCAGCCAACGGCTTTCATAAATATGATGCCCGATAGCACAAGCAATTAAATTGTATTTGTCGGCGTATGAACGCTGCACAAGGAACTCCGTCATGCCGTAACCGGCAGGAGTCTGTTTGATATGTTTACGTAGCGACCACCAACGGTAGTAATACATCTCTTCAAAATTACGTTGCGGGCACTCAAACAAAGGAATATTTTCTTCCATCCACTCCGAAGCTTTCGCATTTGGAATAGCCTGGGCTATATTCTCATCTTCCATTCCATTGAAATAATCCACATAATGCTTAAAATCCGCATAGTTCAGAAAAGCGGCTGTTGCATCTTTATCGGCAGAAGAAGTCTTCACATTGGCAATACGATATTCAACCAAAGCCTCCCGGGCACCTGCATCCGGAAGATCGTATGTCTGGTCGGCAGGAGTATCTACAGTGGGGAATGTGCGTGGCGCTCCAGTGCGGAAAGCTATTCGCTCGATAGAGGCTACAGGGGCAAAGAACATGCGGAGGCCCACTCTTTTGCCATCCACATAAACCTGGATGTTACGGTCGGCAACCGAAAGAACAGCCTCGACATGATAAGTCTTTCCCGGCTCATACTTCATCATATTTCCGAAACGCGAACCGCCCTTGGCACGGAAAACGCCATCGGGAGTCAGTTCCAGCCGCGAACAGGCAATGCTGTTCTCATCCAGAAAGTCAATCTGAAGCGTACCTTTATCATTCTGTCCGGCCTGCAAATCAAAGGTTACTTTCAACTCTTTGGAAGCCGGAATTTTACGTTCCACCTTTGCATAATCAAAAGGATCTTTATCCTGCAGGCGCAGCCATTTCCCATCCAAAGAGACCGGCGCCCAAACCGGAGAATAAATATTCCAGTTCGTCAGTCCTGCAATGGTCTCATATCCGGAGAAATTATCATCCGCATGCGCGGACGCCTTCAGTTCTACGGGAACAGGAATACGGGATATCCACATGTCTTCCTTATTCACGCTGTAGGAAACCCACAAGTCACCATCGGCAGGTACTCCGTTTCCTTCCTGAATGCCACGGGCATATTGCGGGCCGTAAGATTTGTAATTCCCACCATAACGCATCGGAGGAATCTCACCATGCACCAGGTTCAGAGTCGTATATTCCAACCCATCTTTGCTCAGGGAGATTGCCAGCGGCCAGCGAAATTCCGACGGATTATACACGGTAGCATACATACCGTCGCTCAGACGCTGCCCCCAGATTTTCGCATTACTGTTGACAAAACCTTTGGCACGAAGCACAGGCTCCGCCCAGGTATGTCCGCCATCTTCACTGATGGAAGTCAGGGCATGTTTCCAAAGGCTGGCAATACGCCCATCGGGTAATGTATAACAGTTGAACGCTTTATATCCCTTTTTCAAAGGAATAACCGGGTCTTCCCGGTCAGCTTCCTCCACCCATTGCATCATATACAACGGATTATCCAGAATTTCCTGACAAGCTTTTACGAACTCACGATCCTTACTTTTCCTGAAATATGGATAGTCAGTATTCTTTTCGTTGAACCCGTGGTTATAATAAATAAAATAGATCGGTCCGAAAGAACCATCTTTATTTATTTCGCGTACCACACGTCCAATTCCATTTCCATCATTAGGGTCATCCTTTTTATCCAAGGCAACTCCATAATTTCCCATTGTAATCAGCCGGCCCGATTTGGAAACATAAAATCCTACACGCTGGTGCATGATTGCAATCAAATCTTTAGCCTGTATGCACGGACGAGACTCTTTTGTATATCCATCCGGTACCTTATAAGGTGGAAACACTACTTCCGGATTTGTCCACTGATAACCATCTTCAGAGGTCATCAGGAAAGTCTGCGAAGGCGGGATGTGCTCATCCGAAGGGTCAGACAGGTACTGATAATAAAACTGCCCGTTCCAATATGCCAGCATCGGCTGGTGATTATAAGTCCACCCGGCACCGTTAGATGCATCAGGGTTTTCACGGTTGGCACGTACCAACTGTATATTGTGCACTCCCACCACCGGAGACAACTGTCCGTCATGATAGGCAGGATTCGATAATTCCGTTCCTGTATAGTGGATTCTATCCTGCGCAGAAACTGTTGCTGCCAGCCATCCGGCAGCCAATACAAAAAGAAGTTTTGTGGAGTTATTCATGATTACGGTTTATTGTTTCGGATTTATAATTATTTCTTCTTATTCCCCTCAAGTAAAGCCTTGACAAGTGACTCCGGAGCTTTGAAGATAGTCCCGTGTTTATGTCCCACAGGTATGCTTACGTTTCTGGTTTCATCGGTAAAGTTAATAAAATCCCGGGTACGTACGGCTCCGTATATTTTTTTTCTGTAAACATCAAAATAAACAAGGTAATCCTCTCCTACTTTCTCTACCGACGGTCCCTCTACAAAGGACTCGGTAAACGGTTGCGAAGCTGGAGAATAAGGTCCTGTAAGTGAGTCGGCGAAAGCTACTTTCAAGTTACGTTCGGGGCGTGTATTATCTTTAAGCACCATTACGTAATCGTTTTTCGCACGTTTCAGGATGGTAGCGTCAATCGAACTGAATCCCGGATCATATAAAAGTTTGGTTTCCGATATCGTCTTAAAATCTTTCGTTGTGATGTAATATAAACGATGATTATTTTCTTCTTCCTCTATTCCTCTTTCAAAGCGACCCGGGACACAAGATGCCCAAACAACCATAAATTGTCCGTTCTCATCATCATAAAAAATCTCCGGCGCCCATACATTGACAGTCGTCGGTTCATCAGCCATTACCGGAATCATTTGTTGCTCCGACCAGTGGACCAAATCTTTGGAATGTGCATAGCCAAATCCAAGATCTCCCTTCCAACTGGTAGTCCATACCAAGTGATAGGTTCCATCCGGGGTACGCACCATTGAGGGGTCACGCATCAACTGTTGTTGCCCCAATGCCGGTTTCAGCCAGACACCGGGGATGCTATCCCAATGCATACCATCTTCACTATATAAATATCTTAACCCTTCATCAGCGGGCTCATGGAATGAAGTAAACATATAATAGTCTTTGTTTCCCCCACAAGAAGCTAAAAACAAGATGCTTATTGCAGCTAATGTATTTCTAAATTTCCTCATTTCTATAAATCTTTTATTCGATATTATATTATATATGCAGAGTAGACGGTGGAAAAAGAGATTTGTACTCAAATAGAGGTGGAAGTTTCAACAACAAAAAAGGCAACCTTACAAGTTGCCTTTTTCCACATCAAACACTAACCATTATGGCGTTTACAGAGAACCTCCACGTGCCTTCACACGTTTATACCACTCTTCACGCTCTTTCTTCAAATCATATCCACGTTTAGTAAGATAATTATTGATTCGCCCTTTGTACTTGCCGAAAAAAGCATGTTTCCTATCTGAGTTTTCAGCATCAATGGCAAATTCACGGGCCTCTTTCAGCCAAGCATAAATCTGAGCCTTTTCATCTTCCTTAAGAGAAGGAATCATGTCGAGATGCGATTTATAAGTTATTTCCAGAACTCCATACGTCATCCCGTCTTTCACTCCTTCTATTTGTTCCTCATTCAGAAAAAGGGACAATTCTGCAGGAAAAGCGAAATGAATCCGGTAGAGAGCTGCATCTTTAGCGTCTTCTGCAGCTTTCAACGCATTATTTTTCGCATCGCCAGTCAATCCCGACTCTTTGATTTCTTTTATTTTCGCATCACGTACCTCATAAATGTCATTCAATGTGAAGTAGCGATTGGCAATAACATTGCGTACATCTTCAGCTACCTTCGCATCATTAATGCCAAGTTTATCCACAATTTTCTGCGAGCGTTTCACAATGGATTCTACATATTCAGGATCACGATTCTCTTTGTCCAGATCAATGGCTTGAGCGGTAAACGCCCATCCGGTAAGAAATAACAAAGAGAGTAACAGTATCTTTTTCATAATTACATTAATTTACCTTTTTCAGCCAATGTATCGTAGTTATTTTTCATATCAGTCCAGTCAATCCTATTCTTGGTGCTGATACCATTGATGTATTTCTCAATATTGGTATATCCATCGCCGGTGCAGTCTTCATTCGCATCACTCGGATCATTCGGATTCAGCCCATTCTCTATTTCCCATTTATCAGGCATACCGTCGCCATCTGTATCAACGTATGGAGTACCTTTATATTCAGGATAACCACCCATCTGGCGAATATCAGTAATAATCCCCGATTTATAAGAATCTTTCGGCAAACGACGATACTTAAAATAACCTTCTTCATCTTGAGATTTCGGTGCTAACCCCCATCTATCTCCATAAGCATCTTTGGGAAGTTTCTTTTCATAATAAGCCACACCGGTCTTCACTTCCTCAATAACTCGCTCATCAACAATGTCACGACAAGGGATATTGGCGCCCACATATTTCAAGACATAATCATAAGCATCATTAGCAGACATAATATTGATATAAGGCATAACGAAAGGCCGATAAGCACGCATTTGATCGGTATATCCCTCAGTATCCTTTTGAGTTTCAATCTGGATACCACCTGCCCAATTGTCTTTAGTTATTTCAGGATACCCTTCCATTACATTACCATCTGCATATACACGACCATATACTTTATAGTTCAACTTACTACGCCCGGCTTCCGGTTTCAAAATACGATGTCCCACCGGAGAATCTTTCGGAGTCAACGGTCCTGGTTTATAATAATTATTGACCACATTGAACATCGCACGATAATCACCGCCATCCATTGAACGGTGTACCCAATTATACACAACGTTATTCACAAAATTGAAAATGCCATACCAGCCGACAGAGGGATTACGTCCAGCATTACTGGCCCAAAGATTGCGCATAAAGGCACAGTTCTCACCACCCAAGGTACTACCGAAAGCATGATTATATGTATCCAGTGCCTTAGCGGAAATTGTATTTTGAATGGTTACATTGACAGTCGGAAGTTTCTCATCTTTATAGCCTTCGCCCGGACTGTACATGTGACGATAGAAAGAAATATTCTCATCCAGCCCCCAGGTACATGAGCAATGGTCAATCATAATATTGCCAATCGGATTACCTCCAAATGAGTCGTCACGGTGGTGGACTTTCGTTTCACCACGACGGAAACGCATGTGGCGTACCACTACATCATGAGTATCCACCCAAAATGACTCTCCAGCAATACAAACTCCATCTCCCGGAGCTGTTTGTCCGGCTATCGTTACATAAGGAGCACGAACAATAATGGGAGATTCTAAACGGATAATACCCGCTACATTGAATACAATGATACGTGCACCACCTGTTTCGCAAGCTTCACGGAAAGAACCGGGACCACGATCATTCAAATTGGTTACTGTAATTACTTTACCACCACGACCTCCAAGCGCATACATACCACCACCCTCAGCTCCGGGGAAAGCGGGAATGCCGGCTTGAGGAAGATCATCCGGACGAGAAGCCCATTCAATATATGGACGACCTTCCCGAGCCTCTTTCTCAACAACAGGCCGTGCTTTTGCCCAAGCTTCATCCGAACGTTTCCGTTCTTCAGTTATCATTTTCTTATAAGTCTCCTTAGCTTCATCCGTTAATTGCGGGTATTGTGCCCATGCAATAGTCGGAGTCAGCATTGCGGCAGTACAAACTATTAGTATTACTTTCTTTTTCATTGTTCTCTTATATATTAATTATATGTATTTATTAGACGAAGATAAAAATGTTTTGTAATCACATGAAACTTTTTTAATCGCAAAATAATCGATAACTTATAACAGCAATCATTCTAATAAAAGCTGCCAGATGGAAATCACCTGGCAGCTTTAAGCGATCTTAAACAAAAAATTTCAAGAGCGATTTATGGAAGTAGACTTCCGGTACCAATAGGATTAAATGTTCCCTCAGAACCATAATAATCTGACCAACCAATATTTTGTTGCAGTTTAGTACCTGTTTGCAATACATTCTGCTTAATACCCAAGAAATAATATTTATTCAAGTGTGTAATGTAAAACACAGGTGTACTCGTACCGTCAAGCTGATCATTAACTACACGATTCAAATTGTTTTCATAGAATTTATCCAAGGTAGCAATCTGACTTTCCCAATCTGAATCTGAAGCATCCGGATCAAGACTGATTTGCGTGCGATCCGATGATCCTAAGTATTCTGCAGCTTCCGGATTGAATGGATCATAATCCTTACCAGCTTTACTATTTGTGTAGAGTTCCGGTTTTACAGCCAGAATAATGCCATGTCTGCGTGTCTGATTTCCACTGATAGGAGCAATACCCAGACGAGTACAAGTACCATAGCTGTCATCCCATAAGAGCCAACGACGCATATCGTCAAATCTTTTTCCTTCATAAGCCAACTCTATCTGGCGTTCATAAAGGATAGCACCCATTAAGGCATCACCTGAAAGAGTGGAAGGAAAGCCGCAGTTGCCTGTATAACCTACACGTTCACGAATATATTTCAGGAATGTTAATGCAGTGGCATCATCTCCTTTTCCACAAGCCGCCTCAGCTACATTCAGAATAACTTCCGCCATACGTATTTCCATATATGGACTACCGCTCTGTGAGAATACTCCGCTACTAAGATTGGATGTATTGTAAGCATTCGGGTCAGTACGTTTACGTACAAAGATACTTGAACTGACATCACCGTCATAAAGTGCCGAATTACCCGGTTTACCTTCATTGGCTGCCGCAGCATCCTTAAACCATTGGTAATTCCATACTGTATATCTTTTATCTGTATTATAAGGCCAACAAACTCCATTAAATGCAAAGGTACGATAGAAGCGCGGATCACGATCTTTGTAGAACTTCAGCGGATCATATGTCAATGAACTTTCAGCAGGCTTCTTACCGTCAGCCATAGGGAACAAGTCTACCATTTCAGCTGTGGCAGCGATTCCACCACCACCTTTGATGTCTTTGGGACGTGCGCTTTGTTCCCAGCTATTATTGAACCTGAACTGATCGTCAGAGATATTATTGTATAATGTTATCAATACAGCCTCTTTGGACAATGGATTCACAAACATCTTTTCCCAGTCTTGCGCTCTCTTACTTGTTGCACTCACCAATTCTCTATCACCATTAGTAGTAAGTTCGTCATAAGCAGCCTTGTTTGCAGTATAAGCTGTCTCCCATCTTTTTTTATCGTTGGAACGATTGAACAATGGGCTTGCATAGAAAAGTAGCATGCGTCCTTTCAAAGCCATAGCCGCACCTTTGGTTACACGACCGTAATTTACTGACGGATCACTCCAAACAGATGGCAACAACGAAGCTGCATTATCTAAATCTTCACAGACAAACGTTACACAATCATCTGTAGAACTACGTTCAACATTCAAAGTAGATTCTTCTACCGTACCGTCGCCAATCGTAGGGTTTTGCGCATTCTTTATGATAGGCACTCCACCATAAGTGGTCACCAAACGGTAATACAACCATGCACGCCAAAAGTAAACCTGCCCTTTAAGAATATTTCTTTCTCCTTCCGACAATGTCCCCTTGTCAATATTGTCAAGGAACAGATTGCAACGACGGATATTCAACCATACACCGTTATTATTTGCCGGATCGTTGGAGCCATTAAAATAACAAGGTACATTGCTGGTAAGGATTTCAGCCAAACCAACAAATGGCGTAGAACCGGCATACTCCAGCGTTGATTTGGAAAAATCATCAGCCGAACCTGTACTACCATTCAATGCACTTACTCCTCCTACCTTGGGTTCAACCTGCCTGTGAATGTAATCCACACTTGCCTGCGCCATACTGAAATTACTGTATATTTCATCGTTGAAGCCATTATAGTCCTTCTTATCCTTCAAGAAGTCATCGCTACAGCCGCCTAGCAGAAACAATGCGCTAAAGGCAACTATTCCCACACCTTTATGTATGATATTATCTATTTTCATATTCTAATCTTATTTATATTATTACATCACTTAAAAAGAAAGATTCAATCCCACTGTCCAACTGCGCAATGCCGGGAATGTACCGTAACCGGTTAACGGGTCTGTATAATGTTCAGGATAAGGATTGAAGAAGCTGAACAGATTTGTTCCGCTCAGATTGATCTTACAACTTGAGATTCCCACTTTGCTCAACCATTCCTTTGGCAATGTATAGCCCAAAGACAGGTTGCGAACATACATACGGAACGAACTAACCTTCCAGAAGCTGGATGCCTCCTTGTTCATACTGTATTTCATATTAGGATATTTGGCTGTCAGGTTTTGCTTGGCCACCACATTGCCCGCATCGTCCACAACATCTTCGGGAACGAACATGTCTTTCCAATATATCGGAAGATTGGCACCATCTAATGAAGCCTCATTCATAAAGATATATGAACCTCCCGCATATGTAGAATATCCACCCCATGAGCTGGAGATGTTGGCATTCAGTGAGATTCCCTTCCAGCTACCGCCCAGAATCAGAGACATGCCGTAAGGATTGCTCTTTCTTTTGCTCAGTTGGATCATGTCCTTATCGTCTACAATACCGTCCGCTCCTTTATATGAGCCATCCAGATTCTGTTCGCCACGTACATCGCGGTATATCAACATACCCGGTTTAATCTGCTCCGGCTTATAGCCCATATATTGAGTAATATTGTTGTCTGCAACAAATTTGTCAATCTCAGCCTGATTGCGGAACATACCCAGACAATCATATCCCCATTGTCCCATATCAACCGGGCCATCACGATAGACATCTTTGTAAGTTGATATAGCCGGCCAGTCTTTTTTCCGATAGCGGGCATCACGCCATTGCCCATTCAGCTGAACAGAATAATTGAAGTCAGACACATGATCGCGCCAACCTAATGACAGTTCTACACCATAGTTATCTACCGCATCAAAATTCTCTGCCGCCGACTTGGCGCCTACAGTTACAGGTACACCACTACGCACTACCAACATATCGGTTCTTTTGTCCAGATAAGCATCGATACCTACCGATAAACGGTTCTTCAGGAACTTCATATCTATTCCCAGATTATATTTGTAGTCTTTATCCCAGTGCGCATCATAGTTAGGAGCTGCCTCGGTTTTCAAAGCCCAACCTAAGTTATTGCTCGGTGAAGTGCCAAATATTGCACCATAATTAGCCTGATATGTATATCGCTGACGCCACAACCAAGCCGCTGTATTATCCTGTCCCAAGATACCGAATGAAGCACGTACTTTCAGATAATCCATCCAATCCAGTTTATACCACTTTTCTTCTGAAACAATCCATCCCACGGAAATAGAAGGGAAGACTCCCCAATAATTGTCGGGAGCAAACTTGGTTGAAGCATCGGAACGAATCAGAAACTCGAACAGGTAACGGTTATCATAGGCGTAATTAATACGACCGATATAGGATAAATCACCGCTCTCGCTTCTCGACGTCTGGCTGCTTGAACTTACCGAACCTGTAGCTGTATTGGTTTCACCATTGGCAAGGTCACCATTGAGCGGACCTTCTTTCAATATACGAGAAAACTCATAATTCATTTCACGCTTTTCCATGGCAAACATAGCGCTTACCGAATGTTTTCCGAAATCACGTGCATAACTGGCTTGGAAATTGACCTGATAACTATCTGTACGGTCGAAGTCACGCAATACACGATTTCCATTATCAACTGACTGGGTTTTCATATTCGATGGCAAAGTCAGATTATTACTTGGTGCGCCTTCGTCAATATAAAGGTGATTACCGGAACCTCCACGAGTGGTAAAATAATAACCATCATATTTAGAACCTAATTGTCTTCCCTCAGTATTACCAATGGTTTTCGCATAGCTAAAACGCAATTTCAAACCTTTCAATGTCTCCAACCAGTCGAAATCATATTCCAACGAACCATTGATCGTCATATCTTGCGTCTTAGTCTGCTTTTGGTTACCTAAATCCTCAACGGCAAAATAATTGTAACGCAAATAATTAGAGTTTCCAAGAACGCTACTATTAGTATTTTTAGGTCCATATCTCAATAGCCAGATATCTTCGCCTTTGTCATTTTCTATCGACCATGGCACATAGCGCGGAGTAGTAAGCAATGCCAGATAATCGTTATCATCTTTCTCTCCGCCAATCTTATTGAAAGTAGTCTTCCTGTCGCCATAATTACCCGAAATAGACAAATTCACCTTCAGATGTTTAGCCATCGTTGTACTCATTCCTACGCGATAGTTCCAACGATCATAATCCAGCATACTCAGGTTACCTTCTTGCGTCTGATAAGAGATACTTCCGAAATAGGATGAACTGTTACCGCCACCACTGATATTCACATTATGCTTGGTACTATAGGCCGCAGACCAAGCTTTATCCAGCCAGTCATAGTTCATGCCTTTCATTGCCTCCAACTCATCCATTTGGAAGAGATCTTTCTTTCGGTTGCCGATTGACTCGTTACCATCCGCACCTTTAAATCCATTCCAGAATTGACCATACTGATATGCATCCAACATCTTAGGACGTGAGATCTCATCATTCATAGTCACCGATCCAGTGTAGCTGATACGAGGTTTCCCATCTACACTACCTTTCTTGGTAGTGACGATGATAGCACCTTGCGCACCACGTGCTCCGTATACTGCCGCTGCGGCATCCTTCAAAATAGAAATGGACTCGATCTCATTCGGATCGAGATTATTGAAAGCTTCCGAAGCTGAAATACCGTTACGCGGATTATCCGACTGAATAACACCGTCAATCACATAAATCGGTGCAGTGGTACTTCCTGAAACCCCTGTAGAGAACGGATCGCGAATAGTCATCGTTGCTCCAACACCTGGACGACCGTCACCTCCGCTAACGTTCAAACCCGCTACCGTACCTGCCAGCATTGCACCCATATTACTATAGGGCATTTCTTTCAGATCATTGGGATTAACCGTAGAGATAGAACCTGTCAAATGCGCTTTCTTTTGAGTTCCATAACCTACTACAACCACTTCGTCCAGAAGTTTGGAATCTTCTGCCAAGGTTATTTTTACAATACCATTTGCAGGCACAGCCACTACTTGTGTGACATATCCAATAAATGATATTTCAAGTTTAGCACTTGCCGGAATTACCAAACTGAAGTTTCCATCCAAGTCTGTAATTGTACCGGTATCAGTACCTTGCGCTTTTATATTCGCACCAATCACCGGCTCACCAGTCGTATCCACTACAGTACCTTTTACTGATTTTTGTTGCTGAACAACATTCAACGCAGGTGTATCTTCAAAGCTTTCTGCCCAAACCTGTACTGGTACGGAAAAAAGGAAAGAGAGGCAAATAATCTTTGCAGCGCTTAGATACCTGCTCTGTGTTTTTCTAGAAAAGATTTTTTCTTTTTTCATCTGTTCAATAAATTAAATTCAAAAATATAAAAACTCTTGATTGGACCCAATATCTACATTTTACAGATAAAGGACGAACAACTAAAAAATATGTAATCACCTGAAAAGAATAAAAAAAGAAAAGTTATCTATCTATTGTTCTATTGATAGAGAAAAAACAAAAACCTTAAATATCAAAATAACAGAAATACGACCCAGTTCATAACAATAATGACAGTATATCCACCTTTTAAAGAACATACCCTATTTCAAAAAATGATATTACAGAGTATTCTGTGTATAAACAAAGGATGATAATCCGCCATTTCTGCATATATTTGCACTTTTACAGGCATCTTATACAAAAAAGGGTTACTACTTAGAAGTGATATCATTACTACTTATGGGCAAAAGGGTTACTACTTCCGGCCAAAAGGGTTACTACTTACCGGTCACATGCTTACTTGCAGCACATTTTTCTCTTATTAACACACTTTTCAAGGAACATTCCTTTCCGAAAGAAATGTAATCATTTCGATATTACATTAATAATCCACCACTTGCCCATTTTTATTTGCGTATTTCCACCTTCATAGGCATTCTGTCGGAAACAACGAATTCTCAGCCTACAAAAAATACAATTTGTCAAAAAGTCAATGCTGTTCACCAAGAATATTTCAACCATAAACCTCTTACCTATTCCTACCTCTCTTATCACATATTATATACGAAAATGTGTGATGCCCATAAAACCTATTGCTTACGATCTATGGCAATTTCTTTAAAAGATTACGATAGTATATTTCAACATCTTTCCAATGATAGAAAGGAGTAATATCTGTCTCTATAGGAACTGCGACTTCTTTCTCACAATGCATAAACTTCACTATAATATCATCAGATGCTTTTTTTCTGAAGAAAACCATTTGAATGTTCGCAGCCATTGGAGTCACCTTGAAATTGCACCATGTCTGATAAAACTTATCAGGTTCTGTTTCAGCTTTCCACATATCTCCCAGTTGCAGTAATGCTACCAAAGGAATAATATTCCCATCATGCCCGAAACGTAATGTTGCAGTATTGGTTTCGGACTTAATAGCTTCATCAGCAGAGTCCAATATATTTTCAAGTAATGACTTTGCACTTGCTACCATTATTCCACCATTAATAGGTGCAGGACCGTCACATACATAATTATGATAATTACAAACTTGCCACAAATCAAATAATTCATCTTCCTCAAATATATCATAGAAGTCCACCCCTATCTCAACATTCTGCATATCGGAAGCTATCCAGTAAAGTCCCCACATCAATTCACCGGGATTTATATTTCTACGAATATAATCCGAACTACTAAACAAGGAAGTAATCAAACGATCGGGATGAGTATGACTTTCTTTAAATTTTCTATATTCCTCATACCAAATTCCTTGGTGTGAAACAAATTCCACAGCTTCCGGGGTATGATAATTCATATATTTCATATATTTAGCACAAGCTTCACGCTTAATCCGTAAAGCAGGATTCAACTCTTTTAATCGCTCACAAAATGCATCCATACTCAACACACAACGTAATACGGTTGTGGAACGCGCAGACATGGCAGGAGTCCCCTTGAAAACTTCAGGATAGTTCTGAAACATCCTTTCAGCTATTTCACGATGCTGTTTTACCCCCAAAGAAGTCAGGTCTCCTCCATGCCCTTCTGCGTCTTCCCATACTATTGCCATCCTTTTGCGGACATCATTACCCAAAGCAGTCAATGCTCCGGCTCGATGCGCTTTCTCAAAAATATCAACTACAGTCTTGTAATCTTGTTCCGACTGAATCCACCTCGATCCGTGTCGTGCATAATGACTGATGTAGAAAGGCTTATATCCTTTTGGAGCCGGAGTTACTATCGCTTCCTTCACAGGATAGGCATAATACACACCACCTGTTTGGGCTATATTTTCCAATATAGCCGCACGTGTGATTTGAGCAAAGCCGTTCAAATGAATTCCACACAAGAACATTAACACTATAAAATATTTAAAAAGCTCCATAGCCCTCATTTTTAGTTGATAATTCAAGTAAAAGCAAATTGATGATTTACTAAACAAATAGCCAATTAATTATATCCCTCATTCTGACCAAATTCATCCGGATTCAAAATTGAATCCAAGAACATCTGAGGGATAGGACGCCATGCATGATGCAATTGAATCAAGGGAATATCCGGGTTATGTCCTTTCACATACTCAACCAGTTTACCAGTTCTTTTTAAATCAAACCAACGCATGAACTCACCACAATACTCACGTGCTCTTTCTTCAAGTATAAAGTCAATAGTCATTTTGTCTGCTCCTACCTCCATTTCAGCTTCTTTGCCCGGCATAGCCGCACGCCGTCGTATATCATTGATGCGCGCTCTTGCTATCTCTTTGTTTCCTCCGGACTTCATTATTTCACATTCGGCAACAATGAAATACATCTCAGGCAAACGCATAGTAATAACATCATTGGCACCAACCTGCGAGTTTGTAGGCAAGCCTCTAGATTCCAAACTTGCATCCTCATATTTCAGTAATGTCGGAAAGTGAATATTAAAGTTGGCACTGCTACTAACTCCCCCATCAGCTGTATACGTATCATCGATATCAACCACAGCGTAAGGTAAGTTACGTTTATCAGCGATTTTCTTCTTGGTAAACAACAAGGCTGTTTCTCCCGGCTGAATAGTTTGGCCGACCATAGATGACGGTTTTTCGAAATAATCTAATTGATCTTTAGTCCAGGAGTAGGCTTTTGCTGTATTTAGTTTATATTCTTCACGGAACCAAGCATTGTATCGAGCATCTACATCTTCATTATACAATTCCAACAAATAACGTGTAGGCATCATAGCCATACTGCCCGACTTGGCATTTTTATCATTTCCATATTCGTAATTCTGCACCATTCCTGCCCTTGCCGAATAACTGGCATGGAAATACATATGCAAACGGTTAGGATTACTAGACTGCATATTCAAAGAAGGCTCAGTAGAATGAGTTACCACAAACATAGCTTCTTTATTAGTCTTGTTATTATTCGGATCGAAGACTTCAGCAGGTGTGTCATACAAAGTCACTTTCAATGTATTTTGATTATCAATGACATACTGGGCTGCATCTTCGGCAATCTTATAATATTTGTCTTTATCTGCCTGGCTGTCACAGTATGCAACACGTGTCAATGCGACACGTGCCAATAGCCCGTATGCCGCCTTTAAAGTAGCACGCCCTACTTCCTTTACAGGATAAGGATCTACCGGCAAGTTGTCAACCGCATTCTGCGCATCAGTCAACATCAAATCATACAAATCCTCGTAACTGCTACGATAGCATTTCATCGAAATACTTTCAGCAGAAGTCTCTTTCGTCCTAAGGTCAACATTGCCATAAATCTCGACCAGATGCCAATAAGCATAAGCACGCATAAAGCTTAATTCTCCAAAGCGGATATCCCTCAGATTTTTATCTTTAAAATCCACCTGATCAATGCGTTCTAAACCAGCATTGCAATCGTTCACAATCTCATAAAGACGATTCCATGTATTCTTTATCTGACCAACGGAAGGAGCCAACTCTTCATATTTAGACATTTGGCGACCATAACCGCAATTAGCAATATTAATCCAAAGATCGCCGCCACCATTCAGTAGCAATACAAAGTCTTCACGCCCATAGAATTGTCCACCCCAAAAGGCATAAGCTGAATTTACTAAAGCTTCAAAGCCAGCTTGTTCCTTGTACACATTGTCCGGAGTACTTCCGGCCGGATTATATTCTTCCAAATCACATGATTGCATGCCCAATAACAGAGCAGCACATGTAACAAACACATATTTCTTATTGTATTTCATGATAGTTGCTTCTTTTTAATATATTAAAAATCAAGATTCAAACCAAATATAAACTGACGCTGCAATGGGGCCTTAGCCGAGCCTCCACGTTCCGCATCGTAATCCTGAATTAAATGATTCTTGGCAAAAGAAAAGAGATTATTGGCAGTTATGTATGCACGAAGTTTAGACACGCCAAACTTTAATGTCAAAGATTTCGGTAACGTATATCCCAATGATACAGTCTTAATCTTCCAATAAGAACCGTCAATGTAATTCAATGTCTGATAACCCAAATAATTATAAAAATTGGTCTGAGACGGACGTGGGAAATCGTTTGACGGGTTCTCTGGTGTCCAATAGTTCAAATATGCGGGAAAGTTACCTTTCCCTTGGGGATCATAAGATCCTGCCAATTCATAATCTATCATCTGTCCCCAACGAGCTATAATATAGACATTCAAATCAAAGTTTTTATAGCTGAAATTATTATTGAAGCCTCCAGTCCATTTCGGTGATTTACTGCCCAAGTATGTTTCATCCCTATCATCAATAATAAAATCATTATTCAAATCTTTCAGCTTGATATCACCCGGTTTAAACGGTTGGGTTTTCTTAGTATCCTTAAAATACTTTGCAGCTTCGTCCACTTCATCTTCTTGCCAGACACCCTGATTTACAAAGTGATAGAATGAATTCAACGGATGTCCTATCAACAAACTGGTAGTAATATGAGAATCTGAACCAATAATATCTTTACCATCAATCAAGTCTGTAATTTCTTCATGATTAGCAGCAAAAGTAAGGGTAGAATTCCATTTAAAGTTTTTATTATCAACGTTTACAGTATTAACTGACAATTCAATACCACGGTTCATTGTCGCACCTATGTTTTGATACATTTTGAATGGAGTAGCATTACTACCTCCCATAGAAGTGGGCAATGTACGAGGCAATAGGATATCTGTTGTCTTAGTCTGATATAAATCAACCACAACCGAAATACGGTTCTTAAATAGTCCTAAATCAAAACCCAAATCCCAGGTATTGGACATTTCCCAACCTACATTTTCATTACCTACATATTCATTATATATATAGTAGGTATAAGCATTATCCTGAAATGCGGAATTTGTTTTCGGTGTCAGACCTGACTGGGTTCCATAAGCCATAATACCGGAATTGCCTGTTTTACCCCAGCTCAAACGTACTTTTAAGTTGCTCAAAGCTTCTATATTTCTTAGGAATGCCTCATCACTAATACGCCATGCAGCCGCAACAGAAGGGAAACTAGCCCATTTATTGCCTTTCGACAAGCGCGAGTCGCCATCCCAACGATTAGAAACAGTCAGCATATAGCGACCTTTATAGCTATAATTAAAACGCAACGCATATGAAAATGTCTGATGCTGGATATAATTAGAACCTATCACATAAGAACTTTTATCATTTGCCCCCAAGTTATGCCACAAGTAAGAATCAACCAACTGGCCTTCTCCTTGTGCATATGCAGAGGTATATTTAGACTGTGTCCATGAAGTCAAAGCTGTAGCACCAAAAGTATGCTCTTTTATTGATTTATTATAACTGAGAATATTATCCCAATTCACAAAACTTTTCTCAGAAGAATTTATTTTAGAGAGCGAAGATGAGTATTGCCCTAAACGATCAATAGAACTTGAACTTTCAAAATCCTGCTTACGATAGAAAGCATAATTAGTCCCCAAATTAGAACGAAAGGTCAAACCTTCAATCGGAGTAAAATCCAAATAGCCGTTAGCTATCAAATTGGTTTTCAAGACATGATGCCTCGCTGCTATTTCCGAAGCTTCATCAACCAACGGACTCACCTGCCCATTTTTCCCCAATGGATATTCCACTACTTTACCGTCTTCATCATAAGCCTTACCAAGAGGGGCATTCGTCGCGGCACGCCACAATACATTTTCAGCACGTTCATCTTGCGCATAATGAGTAATTTGTGTAGTTGCTCCCACTTTTACAGTTCTGCCTAACTTATGTTCGATATTCATACGTAAATTATATTTTTCCATCTTGTCATTCTTGAAAGACCCTCTTTCCTGATAATATCCGGCAGACAATAAAGCGGTTGTTTTCTCAGTACCGCCAGATGCCGTTACCTGATGGCTTTGAACAAGTCCGGTATGGAGTACTTCATCCACCCAATTAGTCCATTCACCATTCTGAATAGCTTGCCATTCCTCCACAGTAAACAGTTTCTGGTCATCAACAGTAGAACTCCACTGACCACCGGTACGGGCAGCTTCACGACGCACTTGCATATAATCTTCGCCACTCAGCATGTCAGGATATTGCGCCCAACCGTTTACACCGAAATAACCATTATAAGAAAACTTAGTCTTGCCCAATGCCCCTTTCTTAGTAGTAATAATGATTACTCCGTTAGCACCTTGCGAACCATAAATAGCTGTAGAGGAGGCATCTTTCAAAACTTCAATAGATTCAATATCAGCGGGAGCAATATCCGAAAAGTCACCACCTTGCATACCATCGATAATAAATAGCGGAGCATTGGCTATATTGTTACCAAACTCATCCTTTACGTCAGACAGTGAACGTTGACCACGAATATTAATGGTAACTCCTGAGGTCGCTTTACCCGAATTACGTATAATGTCCAAACCAGGGACCTGTCCCTGCAATGCCTCCATCGCATTAGATGCTGGTGATTTAACAATATCATCAGATTTTACTGAAGCAATAGAACCTGTCAGATCCCGCTTCTTCATTACACCATACCCTACAACTACGACTTCGTCCAGAGCTTGTGTATCCGCTTCCATTTTAATATTCAGTTCATTACTATTTCCAACAGCTACATTTTGCGTTTTATATCCGATATAAGATATAACCAACTCATTCATATCTGAAGGAACTTCCAAAGAATAATTACCGTCAAAGTCAGTAATTGTGCCTACTGTCGTGTTTTTCACTAAAACGGAAACACCAATTAAGGGTTCTCCATTTTCATCTAAAACCCTACCAGTGACAATACGTCCCTGCTGAATAGCCTGGACTAATTCACCAATAAACAGGTCACTTACATTGGCATACGAAAATGTAGCTGGTATACATAATGCTACAGATAATCCTAAGATAATAGGAGTACGCCTAATACTTCTCTCCCAATCTTGTTTCGGACTTTTTTTTAGGTTTTTCATTTCTATTTAAACAGTTAACAAATTAATAATTGTTTTGTCTTTCTAAATGACGTATATCAAGAAATGTCGTACTCATATATTATTCTAAAAAAAATCCATTAACAACACTTTTCTATATTTTCCCTTCTCCCACCTTATAATAGTCAAAACCTATATAACAAGGCAAGCGACTGAATAAATACATATTATATTTATTCAGTCGCTTACCTCGTTATTACCCCTCATTTATTCCTGAAACACCTTCTTCAAATACTCAATATTCGTCCCATAGTTCTTTCTGACATTATGTACATCATCCTTATCCCGTGAACGCTCTACGACCAGCCATCCGCTCCATCCTATTTTATCGAGTGTCTTTTTAACTTTATTCATATCCAGCCGCTCATTAAAAGGAAGAGTCACCCCATCCGTATCCGTGCAATGAATCTGGCAGATTCTCTTTTTTCCCAAAATCTTAATTTCCTTACACAAATCACGTCCATTCTCTAATGCATTCTGAAATTTGAAATAAATCTTGATGCCGGGAGAATCTACCTCCTTCAATAACTTCACATCACCTTTGGCATCCAATTGGGTTTCAATTCCGATTACTAAACCTTCGGAAGCAGCCATATCTCCCACTTCTTTCAAACGCTTCACAACTTCAGCCCGAAGCTCCGGTTCTCCTTCCCACCCTGCCTTTATTCCTCCTAAAGGAAGAAAAGCAACTTTGGCATCCATCACTTTCATAGCTTCCAAACAGTCCCGAACCAACTCCTTATAATTAGTACGCTCTAAAAAAGACTGACCGTAAAAACCGGACATGGCAACAGAAGGGACTTCCAGTTGAAACTTCCGGGCAGTTTCACGAAACAATTGTTGAAAATGAGGTTCACGCAGTTTATTATCGAACATCTCCCTTTTACCAAGAGATCCCATATCCAATTCTACACCATCACCTTTCAATTCATGTATCAACTGAAACGAACCGATCTTCTGACGCTTCAAAATCATCCAATCACATACGGCTACTTTATAGCGATGTGCAACTTGTATACAATCATCATGAACTGCCTCACAGTTCTGAGCTCCTGCAGGAAGCAAAACAAAAAGAAGTAAATAAATACTAATCAAGACTTGTTTATTCATACTATTAATTAAATTCAAAATTCTTCCCATTTATAATACTATTCAGTTTTTGCGAGAAAACAATATCATTATCCCTGCCCCTAAAAAAGAACAAAAGGAATACTCTTCTAACGAGAGTCAAGTTTATCTTAAACTTAATAACAAGACGAAAAAAATTATCTTCTGTAATCATCAGTTCTTCTATAAAAAAGGACTGAGTTCTTTTTAATAATTTCAAATACAAGATTAATTAAAAAAAAGATCGCATAAGCTGATTACAATTTATTAATATCACGTCATTCAAAATAGGTAACTACTCAAGTATCAAAAGTATGCATAATGCTAAGTCTCACTATCCAAGAATAGCAAGAATGGCATTATATTTAGAATTTCCGTTTTTCTTAGCGGTTTCAACGACAGAGTGAATATTCATAAAGTGGTCAGCCCCCCCTGCTCCGTGCGGAAACATCCGCAGATCTTTTGCTTGACCTTCATTTCCTATTGCGTTTGTCGTACTTATCCATTTTGTTGGCGACAAGGTAAAGGTGTTTAGCCCGGCTTCCTTTTTAAACCCCTCGAATTCGAGGGGTTTAAAATTCGGGTTGTATAAACTCTCGCAAATACCAAGATATTCTATTGTGTTTCGGTTACGCAGCCAGTTCTCGATAACCGCAGTCGGATCATCGCTTTTGTATTTTGCTATATCTGTCAGACTGATATAGTCATTCTCATTGTCTAAAAATAAGACGAAAGAATATAGATTTTGTAATCCTAATGCGGAAAATCGATGCTCTTACTCTTAACACGTAATGCTATAACTGTGTTGCAACGTTGCTGCACATACCTTGCAATGATACTGCACATATCTTGCAGTGATACTGCATATGCTTTACAGCAGCACTGCACATGCTTTACAGTAACACTGTACATGCCTTGCAGCGAAACTGCACACGCCTTGCAGTAAGACTGTTTCCCTTTTGCAGTAATTCAGTGACATGGATGTAGGGAAACAGAACAGTAGTACATTGATTATCGACTCTAATCCCTTTAATTAATATATAGTGGGGATGTGGGTGTCCGCACCGAGAACTACCCACTTGAAAGCTCTTTTATGCACATATTAAGAGAAAAGATTCCATACATGCAAAAACGAAGTATTTATTTGATTCATAATAATATACGCTGGAAAATAGCTTAAAATTCAGTGCTGACAAAACGCTTGTCGTCACTTACCAACACCTTGTCAACACTGCCGTCAAACCCCGACTGACAAAGGGTTTAAGAGTTATCAGTGCTGAAGTGCTGACAACTTTTAAAAAAACTATATTGAGAGAGAATATAGGAATCACCATGCAATCACATATTCAAACCCATCGAATTTGGGAGCAATACCAAGACCGGAGGCACGAAATACATTGGCTATCTTCCGCTGTTCTTCCGGCGAAATCAACCGGTCTCCCTTACGACAATGATAGAAGTAACGTTCGCACGAAAAACAGTTGACGACTCTGAAGCGAATGGAGGGAGCTTCTTTCAGAGGAAAATCGTCAAAAAGATGAGTCATCCCCTTGGCATAGCGGAGCGGCTCGCTCGAACGGTAAAGGGAACAGGCAGACAGGTCGGATAATTGCTCAACATAAATAGCATTCACCGTATTTACGGTTTGAGGTTGCGGTTCTTCGCTCTCTGTGAGCAACTTCGCCGCTATGGCTCTCAGGCAACTGTTCGCCTTGGGACAGCAGTCTTTACCTGCAAAACAATAGGCATAGCCATGAGGGATATCTTGTTTTAATATCATAATGATCTGAAATTAATTGGACATTGCAATTTCATGCAAATGTACCCAATTTATTCCAATAAGCGTCAAAATATACTGCTAATAATCCTATCTTTCAACATTGCACATTCACTTTTCAAGAAACCGCAATCCACATCGGCAGGAGCCAATAATACTGCTTTCGCCTCCTCCGCATCGATTATGTCCTCCGGGTGTACTCTGAAATAAGCTTCCCATTGAGAAGCCAATTCCGGAGCCACACCCAGAACATAATCTATGAAATCTTCATCCATTAAAAAAAACTTTACCTTAGCGCTCATACCTATGTCTTTTTTTAAGCATTTACATAAATAGGACGCTATTATCCCGAACGTGTACTCAATCCCTACCCTCTTTTGCCTATATTAACAGTTTTCCTGCAATCCTATTACCCTACCAAAGCACGTAGTTTTGTCAGTCCCCGATGCATCAAATTGCGTACAGACTGATAATTCATATCCATAATCTCGCAAATATCTTCGTATTTTTTTTCTTCTATATAGTATAAGGTAAGCGCCTCACGCTGCCGGGGAGATAACTGGTCCATAAGGTTATTGACCAGCAAGAGGTTGTTCCGGGTTTTCTCTTCCTCCATATAATCGTCTTCCACATCCGTAGATGAGCCCACATTTATCTCTTCGACAGCCGTGTCGGACATATACATGCGTTTGCGAAGCTCATCACAGAGTTTATTCTTTAATGAAATGAACAAGTAGGACTTCAGATTGTCAATAACACCCAGTTCGTCCTTCTTCACATAAAGCTTCACAAAAATATCGTGGATGCAATCTTTCAGCAACTCTTTATCAATAGTCAACTTCAACCCATAATTAAAAAGAATATTAATGTGCAAATCGTACAGCTCAGAGAAAGCTGCCATATTGCCCGCTTGAAAAGAGGCGAGTAAAGTTTCGGTTGAATTATTAGTCTGTTCCATCATAGCATTAATTCGATTGATTTGATGTTGCAAAGCTATGCGGTATCGACTTAATCTTTAGGTAAAATCTGATATGGAGATTGAAAAAACAAGTACTATGTTTTATAACACTTTTTTATTAGATATTACCTATAAAGAGAAAGATCCCATCGAATTGGCTTCAACGGGACCTTTCATTTTACAGTTTGTGGAACCAATAAATTCCTTCTCCTTTTTCCAGAGTCTTCAAACGGTATATTTCGTTAATTTTCAAAGATTTATATATCACATCCACTCTTCCTGTACCTGGGTGAATGTACTTTAACACATACTTTCCAGACGACAATCGAATAGGAATTTCTGTTCCGGACTTGGAATAAATGATACTTCCGATACCAGATTTTACCATTTTCCTATAGTCATCAGTGTCTGTTTCTTCTACCTCCATCATTGCAGCATCTCTTAGGAAATCTTTGTCAGTGCAGGGTATCACCGGACATGAGCCTCCCGCCATGAATACTGCCCATCCCATAGCCGGATAATTTTGTGCATAGAAAGTAACCGCCTTATCCGGAAACTTCCGGCGATACTCACTCACAGCTTTATATGCTTCATCAAAGGTCACCTTTCCTACCTTCATTTTGCGCATGTGCTGGCGGGGAGCCATATTCTTTCCCCCTTCCGGAGCAAAAATGCCATCCGTTTTATAATGCCAATATCGAATATCAATAATATCTACTACAGCTGCACGTTTCGGATCAGCAAGAACAGCGTCCTGCACATCTTTCGTTGTACTTAATGCTACTTTGGCCTTCTTACCGGTTTCCACCTTCCATTCTGCTATTACATCCAGCCAGAACTGTACAAAATGTAAAGGACCGGTAAACTCTGCACTGGTCAACTGAATCACATTAGGATTATCGGCAAAGTTGTCCAGGCACTGACGAATGTATCGTCTATGCAGCTCACGTCGCACAGGATGATTGATATCATAAAACATATCCGCAACAAAAATGCGTTTATCGCCTGCAAACGGAACAGGTTCCGGGAAGTCCGTTTCATTAATATTATTACTGCTTCTCCAAGGACAGTCCACCCAATGTGCACCGGCTTCCAAAATATTATGCTGAAAATAGTTCTCATGGAACAAGAGCAATCCTTCTTTACTTCCCTTTTCCGCAAACTCTTTCAGACGTGCCCAATACCATGCATTGGGACGATTCAGATCATATTTACTCAATCCTTCCCAGGCAATACCTTGACCGCTACGTCCGAAAGGTTGTTCATAAAAGGGGCCCCATACATCTCCATCGCGCCGACGGATACGTTCATGGTCATCCCGGCGACGATCATACCAAAGTCCGTAATTCTGGTCAAATACGAGTATATGATTCCGCTTCATAAAGTTAACGACTGAATCTATACGGTCTGTCAGTCCCAACCCCTCACGCCCGGGGACAAAGCGGGTAATTGCCGGACTTGCCTTCTTCAAATAGTTGGTTCTGAGCTTACCATTCCACCAAGGAGTAGTGCGGCTTTTTCCCACCAACAAGACCCCATCCATTTGAACACGCCCATTTGCAATAACCATTTCCGGTAGGTCTCGCGTTTCGCCCTGAATTGTCTTTTTCTCTTTAATATCCTCAATAGATTTCAAGCCGACAACTGACACCGAAGGAGCAAATTCCCTCTCCTCAATCCAATGTTCCAATGTCAGACGTGGCTCATAAGCTTCTTTGGCAAGTTCCATTGCCACTTCTACAGTAGGACTGCTCGTTGCACTTGTATTTCTGGGCAGAATACGGGCACGCTCAGCACATTTCTTCTGCAAACGCGCTTCCAACTGGGCATAAAAGATGCTACGAGGTTGCACATGATTATTGGATTCCGCCCATTCACCGTCGCCGGAGAATTGTGCCCAACACCCATACGCGCGGTTTTTCGCATCTTTTGCCGGAGTATAACACTCTATCTCAGCGGCTGTACATTGCCAGAATAAACTATTCGCTGTATTCCAACCTGCTCCATTCTTATCTTGTCCCAGATTCTTAAATGTAAGATTATGACCATCGATATTAACCACATCAAACAGCAATCCGCACGCCCAGGAATCAATAGATCCGCTGAATCCCAATGATTCATACGAATCGCATTGCACAAAGGCATTGGGTCCGGCAGCACAATATCCGGCAGCAAAGTCGTGAATGCCCTGCTCAGAATAACAACGCTGAAATAAAGTCTGCTGTCCCAATGTATGGAAAGTACAACGGCGCATTCCTCCTATTTCAGATATCGGTTCCCGGGAAATACAGTCCTCAACCGTAATTCTTGATCCGGTACGCTGGACAATAACCGCACTACCTGAAAAATGTCTGAAACTCACTTGTCTCACCCAACAGTTCTCCGCCTCTCCGATAGAAATACCTGTCCAGCAATGGTCTTCATCTTTAGAATAACGCCTGTCATAATCGGAAACCAATGTCATATTTTCAATTCCACACTCCTGAATGCGACCGTTCCATTGATAAAGAATGAGAGAAGAAGCCCCATATTGAGCATCCAATGCCACCGTCAATGGTGCATCCAGAGTAATCTGATTACCGTTTACTTCGCTGATTGTCCGATCCCATGTCAGGTCCATATCACCCGGCTTCCATCCTAAAGCACTAATACCGCCTCCAAAAATATCACACCCTAAGGAGGTAATCCACTCTTTGCCGGAAGGGCGATTCACCATCACTCGGTCTCCTTTCTTTAAAGAAGTGCCCGAAGCAACCTGTAATGTTCTTGCATTCACAGGAACATAAGCTGAAAGAACCTGCAAGGTATCTTTTGCCCTCAGATTGTCCGTTCCTTCTATATATATAAGTGCTCCTCTATCTACACCTTTCTTTAGCAGAATAGTTTTTTCTCTATCCATACCACGCAGAACAATGCCGGACGCGGAAATACGAAGTTCCCCGGATAAGCTGAATTCTCCACGATCCAGTAATACGGCTCCACGGAAACCAGAAGCATTGGGAGTCAATGACGCTACATAGTCAATGGCACGCTGGATTCGCGCAGTATTATCACCCGCCTTCCAGGGTACAAACACTGCATTGTCCACAGAAGGAATATCCTGCCCGGAAGCATGGTAGCCGCAATAGGAGAAATCGAGTATCCGGTTTCCCCGTTCATCATTCAGGTAAGTAATTCCTTCATTCTTAACCTGTAAAGCAAAGGTTTGCGCATATCCCTGCACAACCCCTATACTCAATAATCCCAGAAGGATTGTTCTCAATTGCATATTCATTACAATAAACTTTATTTTCAACACATACTTTTATAGCAAACTTTTCCGTTTGGATAATGTATCGTAGTTGTTCTTCAAATCCGTCCAGTCCACTTTCATCTTCGTATCCATACCGTTGATGTATTTCTCAATATTAGTGTAACCATCTCCATTGCAATCCTTCACAGCATCACTCGGATCATTCGGATTCAGTCCATTAGCTAGCTCCCACGCATCCGGCATACCGTCACCATCGGAGTCCACATAAGATTCTCCTTTGTACTCGGGCAGTCCACCCACCTGACGGATATCCGTAATGATGCCTTGTTTATAGGAGTCCGCAGGCAAACGTCTTTTCACATAAGGAGAAATGAATTCCGGAGCGTCTTTCACATAGATGGCTTTTCCTGTCTTCACTGTTTTGATGACTCTCGTATCAACAGCATCCCGCTTCGGAAAAGTCGCTCCCACATTACTTAACACGAAATTATAAGCCTTTTGAGTATCCATAATGGTTACAGGAGATGTTTTGAAAGGTTCGTCCACCCTGATCTGCGGAATAAATTTTCCGGCATCCACTTCATTGGCTAGTTGTACACCACCATCCCAGTTGTCTTTTGTAACCTTTGCATTTCCATGGACGATATTTCCATTTACATAAGCCTTACCAAAGGACGTCGGCTGACTTTTGTCACGTCCGGCCTCCGGCTTCAGAATACGATAAGAAATCGGCTTATCCAACGGAGTGATAGGTCCGGGTTTGAAATAGTTATTTATAATGTTATAGAAACTCTTATTATCACCACCGTCAATGGAGCGATTCCACCAGTTGAAAACAACATTATTGACAAAGTTAAAGTCTCCGTCCATACCTACCGAGCTGTTACGACTGATATTTGAGGCAAAAAGATTCCGGCAGAACATGCTGTTATGACCACCGATTGTAGCTCCGAAAGCATGATTGTAGGCATCCAATGCTTCCGAAAATATTGAATTCTGAATCGTGATATTTACAGTCGGCAATTTCAGCCCATGTCCATCCGCTCCCCGGTTATATACATGTCGGTAGATAGACATATTCTCATCCAATCCCCAACTGGCCGAGCAGTGGTCTATAATGATATTCCCTACGGCATTTCCTCCCAACGCATCGTCACGGAAAGCTACGTCCTGCGCTCCACGGCGGAAGCGCATGTGCCTGATCACAACATCATGCGTATCAATCAGAAAAGAATGTCCGGTAACACAGATACCATCTCCCGGAGCGGTCTGTCCGGCAATTGTAACATAAGGAGCACGCAGGCTGATAGGTGCTTTCAAACGGATAACTCCGGAAACATTAAACACAATGACACGAGCACCTCCCGTTTCACAAGCCTCACGCAAAGTTCCGGGTCCTGAGTCTTCCAAAGAAGTGACCACGATCACTTTACCACCACGCCCACCGGGAGTATACATACCTCCACCTTCCGCACCGGGAAAAGCCGGAATGTTACTTTTCATCAAATCTTCCGGTTTGGAAGCCCACGGTTTATAAGGACGTCCTTTTTGTGCTTCCTCCATAACAACCGGCAGGGCTTTCTTCCATGCCGCATCCGATTTCCGGTCAAACTCCGCTTCTTGTTTTGCTGCTCTCGCTTTCACCGAGTCGGGAATGACAGGATACTGTGCTGCCACTGGCAATACGCACGTAGCCAGCATCCATACTGATAATACTTTCTTAATGTTGTTCATTCTTTCGAATCTTAATAGGTTTTCTAAGAAGACGGTTAAGAAAACATTTTGTAATCGGTTATTTCTCCCCTTTCCGCCATTCACTCATATATTCGCGGGGAGTCTGGTTATATTTCTTCCGGAAACACTTGCTATAATAGCCCGAGTCTTTGAATCCGACGGCAAAGGCAATCTCCGAGATACTTAAGTCCGTGTTCTTAATCAGTTCGACAGATTTATTCAAACGAATCTCTTTAACCAGGTCGACAGGTGCCAGTCCGGTAAGGCTCTTCAATTTCTTAAAGAATGCCGAGCGGCTTAATCCTATTCCGGAAGCTATGGTGTCGATATTAAAATCGCTGTCGTCCATGTTCTCCTCAATCACCTGATGTATCTTTTCAAGGAACTGCACATCCTTCTTCACAAGATATTGCTCATAACTATCTTCCTCCGTTGTTTTCTGATTCTCCATTTGCAGGCGGATCCGTTCCCGGAAAAGCAGCCGCTCAGATAGCAACTGATCAATGCGTGCCAACAAATATTCCTTGCTAAAAGGCTTCGTTATGTAAGCATTGGCTCCTAAAGTGATTGCTTTCGTCTTGGCGTCTTCATCATTCTTCGCGGTCAGGATGATAACCGGAATATGACTGATCTGGAAATCTTTACGAATAGACTGCAACATTTCCAAACCATCCATTTCAGGCATCATCTGGTCGGTGACCACGATATCGGGATGATACAAGTGAACTTTCTTCAATCCCTCTACTCCATTATTAGCAATATGAATATTAAACTTGTCTTCCAATTGCAGCTTGATCAGCTGGCAGAGGTCTTTATTGTCTTCCACCAACAAAAGATTCGGCAATGAAGCGTCAATTTCCGTCTGCTCTTCGGAATCTTCCTCTGCCATGATATCAGCAGAAGACACACCTCCGGCAGGAGCAGTTTCAGTGTCACTGACATAAAAATCGACTTCCGAAATGCGATAATGTTCCTTTCCGAGCAATAGTTCTACAATAAACACGGTTCCCTTTCCTTCAGGACTTTCAGCACGAATCACTCCATGATGCAGATTCACGATTTCTTTGGAAAGTGCCAGTCCGATACCTGTACCCTGATAATACGAGTTTTGGGCATTCTCTCCTTGTGAGAAGCGTTCAAAAATCTCGGTCAATTTATTCTGGGGGATTCCGATCCCGTTATCTTCCACTCTCAGGAAACAGTGTTCTCCATCTTCTGTCAGTCCGGCAACTACATGGATGCTGCCACCGGAAGGGGTAAATTTGAAGGCATTGGATATGATGTTCCGAATAACAATACTCAGCTTCTCCTTATCCGCCCATATCATAATAGCCGCATCCGGCAACTGGAAAGTAAAGCTAACTTCATTTTCTTCGGAAAGAACACGGAATTCCTTCTGGAAAGAGACTACCAACTCATTAAAATCAATCAACGACACATGCAAACGCATCTTTCCGTTCTGTATCTTTCGGAAATCAAGTATCTGATTGACAAGTTGTAACATCTGGTTAGTGTTCTTCTCCATCAGTTCCACATATTGCACACCTTTTGGTGAAAGTGTCTCACGCTCTCTCAATTCCTGTATCGGACCTTTTATTAAAGTCAGAGGAGTGCGTAGTTCATGAGAAATATTTGTAAAGAACTTGATCTTCATTTCCGAAACCTTCTGTTCGATGTAGATGTCATTCTTCATTTTAATCATAAAGAAAGCCAGACGCAAACTGAAATAAAGGGCTATAATACCCAAGACTACATAAATCACAATAGCCCACCAGCTTAACCACCAGGGCGGAAGAATAGTGATGGCCAACGTGCGGTTGGAAACGAGCTCCGGATTGGCTTCATCTATTGTTTCCACCCGGAAAGTATAGGATCCGGGCGGCACATTCGTGTAAGAAGCAATACGGTTTTTGCCATTGTAATGCCATTCATTCTCGTATCCTTCAAGGATATATCGATAAAACACACGATTGGGATTATAGAAGTTCAATGCAGCAAATTCAATGGTAAACATAGACTGATTATACTTTAGCCTGATTGCATCGGCAAATGTAATCGATTCTTTCAATACAGGATCTTCATGAAAACTACGCAAATCACGATTGGAGATTTTAAAGTCGACTATGCGTGTATCATAGTTCATATTCTGCGTTTCCAGTTTATTAGGTGAAAATGTGAGAATACCTTGCCTGGAACCAAGCCATAAGTCACCGTTCAAAGTACGGAGCGCGCTGCTTTCTTCCAACTCAACGTTCAGGAATCCATCGTACCTGTCGTAATTACGGAACTGTTCGGTGTCTTTATTGAAACAAGACAATCCTATTTCTGTAGTAAACCAGAGATTTCCGTCTTTATCTTCTACTATTGATTTTACTACATCATTATTCATACCTTCACGGATGCCGTAAGATTTAAAGACAGGTACCCGCCTTTCTTTATCATAGTGTACCAGTTTATTCAATCCTCCCCCAAATACGCTTACCCAGATTTGTGATTCGGAATCTTTGTACAATACATAAATATCATTGTCAGCAACATTCGAACGTTCACTCACCTGGCGGTAAGTTTCAAATTGAATCTCTTCGGGATTAGTGAAATGACCATCAAAAGACATCAGACCATCCATTGTTCCTACCCAGATACGTCCGTCATTATCCTCCATCATTGTACGCACTTCCATATAAAGCCCATAAAGCGGATATTGCTTCAAACCATTATACTTATGCTTGAAGGCAATTGTCCCGTTCGCTTCACTGATCAGATTCAGACCACCACCTAACAAACCAACCCAGATACGTCCCTGGCTATCCTGATAAGTGAAATACACATCATTACTACTGATTGAATTCGGATTCTTAGGATCATTTTTATAACGTATGAAGCGTAACCCTTGCGGAGAATTCATATCCGGTTCAGCCTTCACAAGACCATTGCCTTTGGTAGAGAACCAAAGATTCCCATCTTTATCTTCCATGATATGATATACAGCTCCCACCAGATAATTCTTTTCCGAGAAAACTTGCTTTACCTGTCCGTTACTATCAAGGCGATAAAGGGCCTGCCAACGGGTTCCTGCCCAAATATCGCCATTCTTTGCCTGATACAGAGCGCGTATCCCCTGATTCCAGGAATTAGGTTTTTCATCACCAACCGGCACCGGAGACACTTCTTTAAGTACCTGGAACTGCTTCTTGGGAAAGTTAACCCTGTACACCCCATTATCTGTAGAAGCCAACCAGAGAATCTCGTCTTTATCCAGCAATAGATGAAAAAACAGTTGTCCGGGAGCATCATCGACAAAAGGCTTTGATTGATTCAGGCGAACCATCTCCAGTTCCTCCCGGTCGAACAAAAGAATCTCTCCGCCCGGAGTCAGAAAAAACATACCCTGTTCACCGGCATCTTGCATTTCAAAATTTCCTATGGAATTCTGTTTAGGAAATGTAAAGCGACGATTGGCTTTATTTAAAGGATCATAGTATACCAATGCATTATTACCTTCCTGAAACCAGATTTTATCATATTTGTCTATGAATATAGTTCCTGTTTCTCTCCCGTCGATGGAAAGCGGTAATTTTGTCAATTGCTTATAACCGATATTATACTCGTATACTCCTTCACTTGTAGTAATATACACCAACCCTGTCTCTGTTACCAGCAAATTTACAACCGGCTGATCCATTCCCGGTATTTCATAACGATTGACCACTCCATTCTCCGGATCAATACTATAGATGTGTCCGTTCCGGTCGCCTAACCATAAACATCTGGAATTATAAGACGCACAGGTGAACTGGTCGGGGCTACCGGCTATCTTCTTCTGAATGAAATCGGCAGGCTTATCTTTCAACCCCGCTCCTTTCCTTAACGAAAGTATCTGATAATCCATACCCACCCAATTGATAAATTCGGAAGTCTCGCATAACACATTATGCTTCAAACGCATATCGTAGTGGTTAATATTAGGGCGTGAATCGTGCAATTGCTTCATTGTAATTTTGCCCTCTTTATCAGTATGCGCACGAAGCAGACTCTTATCTTTGGTCAGTAATAGGACATCCCCATCCGCAGTAGTCTGAATCTTGATAATCTGAATATTCTCAGAGTATTCCTTCACATCGTCATAAACCGCATGAAAACTTTCATGTTTCTTATCAAACAGATACAGTTTACGATCAATGGTCTTGAGCCAAAGAAAGCCATTCTTATCTTCTACGATACGCTGAATCTTACGTGGAGGAATGTCAGCCGAATAAAATCCGTCACGGTTATCGTACGAACGAAACTTAGTACCGTCAAAGCTACATAAGCCATACCAAGTGCCGAACCAGACAAAGCCCTCGCTACCCTTTAAAGTACAGTTTACAATATTATTAGGTAACCCTCGTTCGGCCGTGTAGTGTTCCACAATCATGCTGGGATAGGCAAAGCTTGTAAGCCCTATCACCGATAGAAATAGTATTAGAATAGATCGTTTCTTCATTTATAACAACAGTTGATATAAAATGTATCCAAAGATAAGCTTTTTCTAACAGTGACTAAAATTATCACTCCCTTATTTTAGATTATTCTTTTGTTCCGAACTCCGTCTGCTGACGTTCTACCTCATCCAACACCTTTTGGCGTTCTTCTTCTGTCAACTGTATTTTCTTGTCAGTTGTATCTTTTTGTAACCTTGTTTTCACAGCCGCAGAAGCTATTTCCCGCTCCTCATAACAAAAAGGATATTCCGCAGGAACACTTTCGAACTCCAGCTCCGCAGCTGTCGGAGCTTGTGTACCCTCAAATTGCACACGGGCTTTCACTTTGATCTTTCCGGCTTTTCTGGTAGAACGAATCAGTACAGGGGCAGAACCGAACTCCACTGCACGGGGATTCGCACCGATAGCCGCATCGCCAATAATATCTCCTTCCCCTTCTACGGTAAAAACGATATTCTCTTTAGCCAGGCGTCTCACATTTCCATTGTCATCAGTCACCTCAGCAACCACTACAATGAAATCAGAACCATCCGCCACCAGGTTCACATTCCCTGTATCCGCATATAGCCTCAATTTAGTGGAACGTCGTGAAGGCATCTTCTTCTGAGTGCACACCACTTTCCCATTTATAATGCCTTCTACAATCATATTCACTTTTTGCCAATTCTTCTGAGTATAACTATAACTGCGGGCTTCCCAGAAATCCCATACATTTTCAAAAACGACAGGGGCATTCGGCAGATGGCCTTTGGCATGAACCACCGGCTTCGTCCATGTCTTTGTTCCATCATAGACAGAAAGCCTGACCGAATCGCAATTACTGAAAACAACTACATCTTTATCAGAGAACTGCGACATTTCATGAGCAATGAAAACCATGGGTCCACACTCAGCCAAAGGATGCCGCATACTGGCTGAAGACTGACTGCGGAACATCTCGTATGCATATTTTTTCTGACGAAAAGCATCATAAATACCTCCCCAATATGGATCAGGGTGATACCCCCGTTGGTGATCGAACGGATGCCACTGGGCACCACCGATAAACAGGCCCGTAGTGCGATACATCTCATCATAACTCTTAGCCAGAGAAAGTGCCTGCACCAGCAACGGATGTTCTCCCCAGCTGCGGCTTGCACGGTTATCATTATTGTGGGCATACCAGTCATCCACATTCTCCCCGAACTCACGGGTAAAGATACATTGCTCCGGCCTGTCTTCCTTTTCATCATCACCGGGCCAACCATAGACCACATCATAATGCTCTTTTACTCCTGCCGAATGCACATCAGCCGCCGCTACCGGACGCCCCGGATACGGATATTCTTCTTTGGTAATATCAAGAGCCTTCAAAGCAAAATCAAGCGGGTAACGGGTTTCATTCAAGATAGGTTCCCACATCAAAACAGAAGGATGATTGCGGTCACGACGGATCATTTCACGTGTATTCCGATGGACAAGCTCTCCAAATTGCGGATCTTTGTTCCAATATTGCCACCCCGGTGTAGCGACAATTACAAACAGGCCAAGTTCGTCACATGCATCCATGAAAGACGGGTCCTGCGGATAATGGGCTGTACGGATAATAGTGCATCCTGCATCACGTAAGCGCTTGGCATCACGCCATTGCTGAGAGTTTGGTAAGGCATTGCCCACATAAGCGAAATCTTGATGACGGTTGGCTCCCACCAACTGGCCGAAAGGTTTGCCATTCAGCCAAAAGCCATCTTTACCACGGAATTCCGCCAGACGAATTCCGACACGGGTGACTCCGCCATCTACGGACTGATTGCCTTTTTTAAGGCGAGACTGTACTCTATATAAATAAGGCGTATCCGGCGACCATAGCTTCGGATTCTTCACTTCCATTTGCTGACGGATTATTTTCTTCTCTCCCGATTGCAAGGAGAGTTTACCGGATATGCGCCTGATTATTTTGCCGTCAGCATCTGTCAGTGTCGTCTCTACAATCACAGATTCAGAATGGGTATTTTCATTCTGTACTTCCGTATTGACACAGACTTGCGCACTCTTTTCACTGATCTGATCGAAGTGAACAAACACACCACCTCCGGCAGCAGTCTTCGATTCGATGGCATCAGTAATGGATATAGGAGATTTGGCAATCATCCATACATCCCGATAGATGCCTCCATGATAGGTGAAATCTAAGGTATACTGACGTTTGCCCGGAGGATAGGATTTATCATCGCTGTTATCTGCAAAAACAGCAAGCAGGCAGGAGTCTCCGGCTTGCACTCCATGGGTTGTCAAGTCCAGTGTGAAAGGCAGATAACCGCCTATATGCTCCTGAATACGCTTTCCGTTCAGATAAAGAATCTGTTTCCCCATCGCTCCTTCAAAATGAATGGATACCCGTTGTCCTTTAGTCTCTGCCGGAACGACGAAATGCTTGCGATACCAGACAGGTCCCTGATAGTTCCGGCATCCACTGGCCTCAGCAGGCATTAATTCCACAGTGTGAGGGGTGGAGACAACTTCCCATGAACGATCATCGAAGTTCACTGTTTCCGCTCCAGATATGTCGCCTTTGAAGAAGCGCCAGCCCGGATTGAAATCATATACCTGTCGTCCGCTTCCGGGAAGCTGAATGAAACCGGCAACTGAGGTCTCGGGACGGTAAGTTCCTGTCGCTTTCCCTGATAATGGGAATAAAAACAAAAAGGCTGACAAGGTTAAAAACAAGTTCTTATTCATATATTCTTAGTTTTATTTAGTTACGAGCTACCTGCTACGAGTGACAAGTATCCTTTCGGCACAATCACTGGGTACGCGGACGACGCGGATAAGGCGGACGAACGCGGACTTTTTTCTCGATATTTATTGTAGGAGTATCCTGATTCCCCTCGCCGCTAAATCATCATTTAGCCACCTATCATTATCACCACATCCTTCTTCCTACTTTCCGGCAACACTTTTAAATCTGTCACTTTCCCCTCTTTCAAAGTAGCCTCTACCGTTGTATTGCCGGGTGCATGAAGTTTGAAGTGTACATTCCATTCTAGAGGCCAAGCCGGAAACAGGAGTATCAGTTCTCCGTTTGTCTGCAACAGCATCTCCTGAAGTCCTATCATGCCGCTTCCTCCCCAGTTGTGATCAGGCGTCCAGTCATAGCCGGGGCCCCAGAAAGCCGGAAAGCGATGCGGGCCGTTGGATAATTTAGCCAGATTAAGCCGTCGGGATTCTTCAGGCAATCCCAAACATGCAGCCCAGATATTATCTTGTTTCCATCCGATGTGCGAACGGAATTTAACCGCATCGGGATCATAGAAATAGGTATCGCGGGCAACCTCCAATTTCTCTTTGCCAATGCCGTAAACACGCCACGGAAATACGGGATAGAGTTGTGGAGTCTCCACATTATTAATACGCTCCCAACTCTTAGCAGGGGCAATCGTTTGTTTCAGCACCGGCATAGTTATGGAATTCGCAGAATCCTGCACTTCGATATAACGCAATGGTATTGGTGGGATTACTTCCAGCATTTCGTTCTTCCGTCCGTAAGTTTCCAGCACGGTCCGCAATGCGGCAATAGTGCTGCTGGCGTTATTAGTCATTTTATAGGTTTCACAGGCAGAACCCGGAAAGAGAATCAGGTGTCCTTCTCCATCCAACTCCTTCCGTCCACGGCGGGAAGCAAGCATACGATAATGCTCATCAAAGAAAGTCAATGAACTTTCAATCAGAGGCAAATAGGAAGCGATATCCGTATCGGCATAATTATTCGTCTCAAGTATCATCTGGCAGAATTCGAGTACGGTATCCCATTCGTATTCCAGCCACGCGTTGTATTCCAGTCCTTTATCGAACCCTTCCGGACGTTTAAAACCATATTCGGCAGGATTGGGCAAACCGAAATTCTCAATCTGTTCGCAGAAGCAGGCTCCCCCGTGCTGCCAATACACACGGCTGCGCAATTCGGCATTCTTCAGCATCCGGTTATAGAAATCGAACTGGGCAGGCATCATGTCAGAGTCACCGCTTTTCAACATCGGCCAATATACCAGACGTTGATTCTGCGCGGTCATTGTGCCGCCTCCCCATTTCCGATAATCAGGAGTAAACGCCTGCTTCGGATCTATATGTAAAGGATCAAAGGTGAACAAGCCACCATTGAACTTGGTAGGAGCATTGCCATAAGCATTGCAGCCCAGCATATAGCGGAAAAGAGTGTAATTCCGGGTTATCTCCCCGGCCTCTCCTTCTGCCACAATGAAACTACGTTGCCAGAAAGCGTTCCACCATTGGCGGGTTTGTTTCTTATCTTGCGAAAGTGCTTTCATAGAAACTTTTCCGTGTGGCATTATTCTCCTCAGACTGACTTGTAAGTCCTGCGCCCACTGTTCTTCTGTCTCCGTCTGATCTGTATGCAGTACAACGAAAAAGTGTTGTTTCCGGGATGCTTTCGATGAACGAAACTTCCATGCCCGATAATCAGTTCCGGCATATACCGCATCTGAGATTCCGGCATATTCCAGATTCTCACCTGACAGGCATCCTCCGAACGTCAGGTTCTTTAAAGGATTCATCAACCGGGATTTGACTGTATCCATGCCTTGCTGAGATACCGCTACATCAAAAACGGTCTCTTCCGGATTACGGTGATAAAACGTAATAAGTGGAGAGCGGAGAGTGGAGAATGGAGAGTTTGGGAGGGGACGGATGACGTCGGCACTTGTCACCGCTCCCTGGGGAGGAGCCCATTTGTAGGAACATTGTTGCCCCTCTCCTTTCCGGATCGGCCGGTCCCGGTATCTCCAATTCTCATAAAAGATTTCCGCCTGCAAGGGACGGGCGTTGACAATCTCTACATGAACTACGGGATGGAACACATCCGCCCAAATTTGAATGCGTGTACCTTCTGCCGAAATCTCCACGAATCCGTCATTAAGCATTAATTCCTGCCGGAAGTCTTTGGTATCTTTAAAAGGATTGGGAGACAGGCGGATACGGAAACGCCCCTGTTTCAGCAGGCAGTTATTCTCATCAAAAGTACCGCTACGACTCAGATAAAACAGCACATCACCCTCTTCCACCCACACATTCATACCGATATCTCCACCTCCACACGGCATTGATTCGGAAGAATTACGACTGGGGGTATTCCAAACAACATTGGCATGTTGGCTCCAAAGAGCCGACACGCCAACAAGAATCAGGATTATAATCAGATAAATTCTTTTCATATTTCACACGCATCACCAGTCATCCGAACGGAAAGAACCCAGCGGCAAACCGTCACAATAGACATCTCCTTCCACATAATTCACAAAACCATATCGTACGGCCACAGGATGTGGTACCCTCTCACTTTTTACAAGTATCTTGCTGCGTTCTATCCATGCCTTGGCCGGATAGAATACTTTGTCTTCGCCCGCTACCTGGAAATTCTTCGATTCAAAACAGTTCTTGCCACTAATCCACATGCCGGCACGTTCGAAACTCACAATAACCGTGTCATTCTTTATTTCAATGCTTTTATAATAAGGGCTTTCACCGTTTACTCCTTCTATCCCGTAAGTCTTCGTCAGGGCAAGAAGTGCCAATCGCTCACCGGCAACTTGCTTGCGGGCGGGATGAATGCCTTTTTCCATCCCTGCATCCAGCAGTACGGCCATACCGGTATTGGGTACACGGTGCTCTACTTGCGCCTGCGCTTCGCGGAGATAGGCTGTATTGATTACTTCCTTTCCGCGTTCCGTGATAATTCCATAATCGTATGGAGCTATCTGGCAGTAATAAAAAGGGAAATCACCTTGTTTCCATTCGGCACGCCATCCGTTAATGAGTGTCGTAAACATATCCGCATAGGTATGGGCACGATTCCAGTTATCCTCACCCTGATACCAGATGACTCCTTTCATGGTCAGTCCGATCAATGGGTGCAGCATGCCATTGTACAGTACGGTTGGAGTACGGTTCTTTGATTTGATATCTGCCTCCGACCGGGGTATCTTTGCATCCGGAAAAGCCTTCAACCAGTCGGCAGTCATCCAAGCTTCGCAAGCCGAACCGCCCCAGGCTGCCACTATCAAGCCCACCGGAACATCTAATATTTCATTTACCAACCGCCCGAAGTAATAGGCTGTCGCACTGAAATCGCGCACTGCCGCCGGACTTGCCTCTTTCCAGGAGCCTGTCACATCATTTTGCGGAGTGAGCGTGGAGGTACGTTTCACTGTGAACAGTCTTATCTCAGGGTTCCTGCTACGAAGAATATCCATATTAGCGTTCTCTACAGGCTGGTTTTTAAAGCCTTTCATAGGCATCTCCATATTGCTTTGACCGGAGCAAAGCCATAATTCCCCTATCAGAATATTGCTCAGGACTTTCGGAGTTCCATCATCAAAAGTAACAGTGTAAGGTCCGCCTGCTTCGGGAGTGGAAACGGCTAGTTTCCACGTACCTTGTGCGTCGGCTGTTACTGCATACAGTTTTCCATCCCAGCTGGTGCGGACGGTTACTTTCTTATTGGGAGTTGCCGTCCCCCAGAGATTGGCATGGGTCTGTTGCTGCATCACCATGCCATCCGAGAAGATGGCAGGCAGGTGCACTTCTGCATGAGTTGACAGGCAAACTGCAAATAGAAAAGTAGCAAGTGCGGTGCCTGCTGTAGCTATTAAGTTTTTCATCGTTGTATATTTAGGGCTCTCACAGAGTTCAGGGATGAGCATCCCCAAAAGAGAAGAACCGGATTCCATAAAGAGAAGACGGAAGAGAGGGAAGTTTGTACTCATGATAATTTAGCGCTTTGCGCTAAATTAAGTTACGAGCTACAGGCTACAAGCTACAAGTAGCTGCGCTATATACCGAAAGGCACTTGTAGCTTGTAGCCTGTAGCTCGTAACTGATTTATACGAATGAATCCCGCAAACGATGATTATTATCAGTTTGCGGGATTCTTGTTATGGAGGTATTTTCTTTATTTCTACAGCTTATCTATCTCGTCAATCGTCAGACCGGTAATGTCAGAAATCAGCTGATTATCCAGCCCTTTCATTTTCATTTTACGGGCATTGGCCATACGCTCTTCTTCACGGCCTTCCCAGCGCCCTTCCTCGCGTTCCGTATAGATATTGCTCCGCAGGATGACAACATTATCCAGATGGCGATAATAAGCATCCAGCTCCGTTTTGGTCATCCGGTCCAGTTTCAATCGCTCGCGGGCTTCATGCAAACCCGGAGCGGTGGCGGTATCAGGAATGTCACCTGTGTTCAGGTAGTAAATCCACTCTTCGAGCGGGCTTTTGGCTACTTGGTTAAAGTCATTCACTTTCAGGATATAAAACTCGGGATATAGCTGGCTCACACTGTCCACTTTAAAGGTTTGTTTCTGGAAAGGAGTCAGCTCAAGGATGTCGCCGTCGTGTATTCCCCGGAACTCTGTTTTTCCATGATACACGGTATCCTTCCCACTACCCAAGGCGAAGTATACGATATTGACACTGTACACTTTACGCACCTTGTCGTAGCCTTCACCACGGTTGATGTATTCGGTTACCAGTTTTGAGGTGCCGAACAGCATGCGCTGGAAGTAAGCGTATTCGTTGTTATTCTGCACTTCAATCAGGATGAGTTCGCCTTTGGAGTCCTCGGCGAGTATGTCCACACGGTTATACTTATCAAATTCATCTTCCTGATTGCCTTCGCTTTCCAGCAGTTTCTGAATCGTGATAGTCTCCTTAAGCAGGGTGGTCAGGAGGCCTTCGAGCACTCCGAAATTGGCCTTGTTGCGCAAAAGGCGCTTCATTGCCCAATCGAAACGAATATAAGTATTTGCCATAAGTCCGTCTCCTTTCTCTTGTTTTGTTTTCATAACAACAAAGGTAAAGGGAAAATGTTGAAATCCAAGCAACAACCATGAATTTATTCGAAGCCATTCCGTGCACTTTCAGCAATTTCCGATTCAATCGGATTTGTAATTCGTCAGGACGAGCTGATAAATAATCATTTCATTCATAACAGTGCAGAAAGGAGGCAAAGGATAATTGAGATTTTAGACACGGATTACACTGTTGTTTTTATATACTGCAACAGTGTAATCCGTGTCTAAAATAGATTCATAACTTATCCGCAATGCAAAGTTATCGTCTATAGCTTCTAAAATCATCGTCCTTGCAACAAAGACTTAGAATGAAGGCTCCGTTTCTATAAATATAATCTCCGTTTCTATAAATGAAGCTTTCGTTTTTAGAAACGAAGCTTTCATTTTAAGTATTCATAGTAAGAAAGGAAAGTCTTACCAAGGGAGGGCGTTAGTTTTGATAGCATCCGTATCTAAAATAGAATCATAACTGGTGCAGACATGAATCAATGGATACGCAGACAACGCGGATAAGGCGGACGAACGCGGATTTAAAAAGCTGCGCTATACTATTAAGAAATTAAAGTCCGCGTTCGTCCGCCTTATCCGCGTTGTCCGCGTACCCATTTGATTCAAAACCCGCCAGAAAGGAATGAAACCGGTCCCAGCAGTCCTGCCGGGAGCAGTGTTTTTTCCTGCCTCCTATATTTGGCGTTCGTCCAGATTCCGCTGAACGGTGCTTTTCCTTCATCAGCTCCTTTGAGAGCATTCGCCCAGGTATTGGTCACCTCTATTTCAAGTTCATTTGTACCTTCTTTTAAAGCTGCCGTAATATTAGTCCGGTAAGGAGCAGTCCAGATTGTTCCGCAGTCCACGCCATTCACGCGGACAGTTGCCAGATCGCAGACCTTTCCCAAATTCAGATAAACCGCTGTTTCCGGTTTGCCTTTCCAATGGAATGCAGTCCTGTAGACGGCTGTTCCCGAATAGTACCGGATCTTCTCATCCCCCTCCCGGCTCCAATCGAAAAGCTCTTTCCGATTTACGGTCCTGCCATTAGCTATGAAGTTCACTGTATACTCTCCCAATTCCACCGCAACCTCCGAAAACTCTTTCGCAGGACGGCTCCCCTCCTTCTGCCGCTTCTGTGAACTATTCCCGTCACCGGAACAGTTCTTTTCTGCCGGATATACGATAAATACGGATTCATTCGGCGCCAACGTCAGTGTAACTTCCGTTCGATTATTCTTCCGCTCATACGGAGGCCGGAAGTCAATCTCTCCCGTCAACGGATTCCAACATTCGGGCTTCTTTCCGCAGATACGCATACTTGCGGTGAAAGTACGTGTCTCTTCCCGTTGGTTAGCAATAAAATAAATATCCCCTTGTTCTCCCCGGCGATGTGTCCAGGCAACATCTTCCGGCACAATCAGATCACGTTCCAATCCGTATGCCGAGAAGTCATCTCCGGTATAAGGAAGATCAGGAATCAATATACCCGCTTTCTTCAATTCATTGATCTTCCGCTCTACTTCAGGAGACAACTCCGCCTGCTCCGGATTCATCGGTCGGGGAAGTGGCACGACCAACACTTTATAACCGGCTCCGCCCGGCAATGTCATCCTGCCATCTTCCACTTTCGCCAACCGGAGCAATGCATCCTTGTTGAAACTATCATAGGCATAACCACGAAGCGGGTTCACCCATTTCTCCGGATCAACCATATTGGCAGAATGCGTAACGCCCACAGGACGCACACGCAAAGGCTGTCCCTCATTCGTCCGGCGAATACGCTCACTTTCCACACGCTCCGCCCCGAAAATACCCGGAAGAGAAGGAACCAACCGGTCCGGCAGCACCGCGCGCCTCGGAATCTCTTCGCCTGTGAAAACGGCAATATCCACTACTGGATGCCCATACTGCAACAATGCCTGGCAACGAGTGGCATAAACGGAAAGTGCCTTTGCCCCTTTATTCCACCAGGTCTGATCCCTCTGAAAGAAAAGGCCGATGCCATCCAATGTCATGCCGGGCTTGCGATCCAGCCATGGATTGTGGACATACACATGATAAAAAAGACGGTTAATCCCCAGTGCGTAATTCCGGTCGAGCAACGCCTTCAGCATTCCGGGATGCTCATCCCATGTGCCGCGCACCTCCGTAAATCCTTCTGCCTGGATAATGTTCTTTCCATAAATATGCGCCCCACTGACAGCATCCAGCATATCATTCAGTTTGTCATGGGTCGGACTGTTCAGCCAGAATTCTCCCATGGGAAGGTCCACCATTTGGTAATGCAACAACCCGTCGCTCACCATCGTGGGGGCTACACATTCTGCCGAGAACTGACAATCATATTCTTTGGCACAATCTGCCAATACCTTATAAAAGACATCAACAACAAGCTCGGATATAGTAATACGAACATCCCTCAGAATCTCTTCACTCCGTTCTGCACTTTCCATCGGAATACCCGCCAGTAACGGTAAATAAGGCATCAGGTCGTATCCGCGACGTTTCCGGAATTCAGCGGCAAACGTATCACTCCAATTCTGGCTGCCACATTCCCAGCTATCCACATGCATGTACTTCAATACACGACGCGCAACGTTGGGATCCGTCTTTAGAAATGCCTGTGCAAACCAGTTGTCGAACTGTTTACGCACTGCTTTCGCACTGAACTTATCACATTCCAACCCCTTTCCCCCTCCGGCAGTGGCATTGGTATGTCCGGTGGCTGTATGCCCCATACGCAATAATTTCCATTTTCCCTTGGGAAGAGTAGTTGTCAATATGCCCGCTCTACATTGACCGGTCAGATTGATGATCTGTGAAAGGGAATAACAATCTTTCTTCCCTACTTCCTCTTCCTTTGTAGCCGGGGCAACACGCCATACCAGTCCGGCTTTCCCCTCCCACTGATTCAACCGGGCTTCCCGGTGCAGTCGCAGCTGCTTTATCTTCAAATTAGGTTTCCACTTGGCTGCATCCATATCCTCACTTCCCGGCTCACTCCCTTCAGGAGTCCAATAGAAGCGGAAATAGCGGGCAGTAGTTGCAGGAATCGTATGCGTTGAATTCTCATCCGTATTCTGCCATCCCTGACGGGCGGGTACCAGCTGTTTCACGAAATGGAAATTCACCCCGTCGTCACTTGCCGTCACTTTCAGTCGATGTGCCTGATAATTGTTCCCGCTCAGAATCACCTCAACGTTACGGCAGGTAAAAGGATGTTCATATTCATACTGGATATAACAAGGATATGAAGAACGGATCACACCGGCGGCATCCATATTCACCGCTTTGGGAGAATCAGCCTGCTCTTCCATAGCTATATTGACACATGTTATCCGGGCCGGCATCTCATCCGGAACTTCCTTTACGGGCAAAGCAAACAGAGAGATATCTTCATAAAAACCCTCATAGGCCTCGGGCTGTGGCAGACGGAACGCCTTGAGTTTGCCACCGTCAACGATTGTATCGCTCCATACCACCTTCTGCATAGATTCCTCCGGACTGATCCAGGGACCACCGGCCAATGCAAAACCATCACAGATATGCATGCCCAACTTTAACCCCAAACGATCGGCTTCTTCCATACTGAAACGCACCATCTCCCACCATTCAGGTGTCAGTTGTTGTGCTTTTCCGCTATATTGCGCTCCTTCATGAATTCCCTTAATCGGCATCAGATACGTGCCTCCCAACCCGGCTTGCTTCATAGCCTCCAAATCGGCGGTAATCCCTTCTTTTGATACGGCACCGTACATCCAATACCAAAACGTCCAGGGTTTTGCTTCTTCCGAAGGATGAAGAAATTGTTCGTGAAGTGAACGTATCTGTTGAGCAACGGCAGAATCAGCAACGATCCACAACAGTAAGGATACTATGAATATTCGGAATCTTAGCGGACTTTTCATTCTTATCTAAATTATTTATGTGAGTAAGGAGTTTATTAATTCATATCGGAAAAGAAAGGAATTATTTCACCACAGAGGACGCAGAGGACACAGAGGTTATAATTATCTCTGAACTAGAAGCCTAAAAACTCTGTGAACTCTGTGTCCTCTGTGGTGAAAAGATTCATAACCATACTAAAAGACGAAAAACGGCCTATTTTGTACTCATCATCCTTCCTCCTTCAATGGTTCCCCCAAAGTCCCTTCATTAGTATCCATATTGCAAGCAATAACATTCTTTTGACAACAAATTCTTCAAAATATAAAAGTTATCTCTATATTTGCCCACTGAGATTTTAATAAGGAATAGGAAACAGGAGCAAAAAGATATATGAAAGAGAAGCCAGACTTTGACTGTGATAAATATCGCCAGATTGCGCAAATGGCCAAAATGGGTTGGTGGGAATCGGACCTGAAGAATCGCCAATATATTTGTTCTGACTTTATCATTGACTTACTCGGACTTGAAAGTGACCGGATCAGTTTCGAAGATTTCCACGGAAGAATACGGGAAGATCATCGGAGGCGACTCAAAAATGAATACTTTTCGCTCACAAACATAGAAACCTATGAGCAGATGTTCCCCATCCGGGCAAAAGATGGGGAGGACATATGGGTATATTCTAAAATCAGCTTCAAACAACCGGATGAAGAGGGGTACAAAAATACAATAGGATATCTGCAATGTATAGACAAGCAGACTGAAGAAACAAGTGAAAGTACGGACTCTCTCCAGGTAAACAGCCTGCTTTATCAACAGAACAGTCTTTCTTATTCATTGCTCGCTTTTCTGCAATCGGATGATATTACGCAGATCATCAATAAAATATTGGCAGATCTCCTCAAACAAACCAAAGGAGACCGCACCTATATATTCGAAATAGACCGGGAACATAAAGTACAAAGTTGCATTTACGAAGCAACAGCCGAAGGAATATCCCGGGAACTGGATTTCTTACAGAATGTACCTTGGGATGATTCTCTCTGGTGGGATCGCCAAATCTCAGAAAAGAGATCAATCATTCTGAATACATTGGATGATATGCCGCCCGAAGCAAAAATTTACCGTGATACCCTGGAGGTGCAAGATATTAAATCGGTAATGGCGGTCCCTCTCCTATCGAAAGATAAGGTATGGGGATATATGGGCATCGATATGGTCAGAACACACCGCAGCTGGAGTAACATCGACCATCAATGGTTTTCTTCTTTAGGAAACATCATCAGCATTTGCCTCCAATTACGCAAAGCGGAACTTCAGGCTAAAGAGGATCGCCGCGCATTGGATCACAGTGAAAAAATTCTTCGCAATATTTATAAGAATCTGCCGGTAGGTATCGAGCTTTACGACAAAGACGGGTATCTGGTAGATATGAATGATAAAGAACTTGAGATATTCGGCCTGACGGATATGAAAGAAGCACTGGGGGTATCACTGTTCGAGAATCCCAATATCCCCGAAGACGTGAAAGAAAAATTGCGTGCCAGAGAAAATGTGGACTTCTCGATCAATTATGATTTCTCGAAGATCGACCGATACGTCACAAGCCGAAGAAAAGATATTATCAATCTTCAAACCAAGGTGGCTCTGCTTTACGATTCGCAGAATCAATTCAGCAATTACCTGTTTATCAATATAGATACAACAGAAACCACCAGTGCATACACCAAAATACAAGAGTTTGAGCATCTGTTCCTCTTAATAGGCGACTATGCCAAAGTGGGTTTTGCTCATTTCAATGTAATGACAAGAGACGGGTATGCCCAGGATACATGGTATAGGAATTTAGGTGAAAAGGAAAACACTCCCATGCCTCAGGTTATCGGAGTGTATTCTCATGTTCACCCGGAAGATTGCGCTGTTCTGAAACAGTTTGTAGGTCAGGTTAAAGAAGGGAAAGCCACTAGTTTAAGTAAAGAAGTACGCGTCAACAGAGGTAACGGAAAATATTCGTGGACCAGTATAAACGTAATGGTCAGGGATTATCGTCCTCAGGATGGAGTTATTGAAATGCTGTGTATCAACTATGATATCACTCCCTTGAAAGAGACAGAACAGAAGCTGATCATTGCCCGTGACAAAGCCGAAGAACTGGACCGCTTGAAATCTGCTTTCCTTGCCAATATGAGCCATGAAATACGTACTCCGCTCAATTCTATCGTTGGTTTTTCCAGTCTGCTGGCAGAAACAGACGACAGGGAAGAACGTCAGGAATATATCAAAATAGTAGAAACAAATAATGAATTGCTTCTACAACTGGTTTCTGATATTCTCGATCTTTCGAAGATAGAGTCCGGAACATTCGACTTCGTACGTTCCGACCTGGATGTAAACGAAAGCTGCATGAAAATCATCAAATCGATGGAGATGAAAGTGCCGGAAACTGTGGATCTGGTCTTCGAGAAGTATATGCCCGATTGTCATATTTATACAGACAAGAACCGGTTCATGCAGGTCATAACCAATTTCATAAACAATGCATTGAAGTTTACGAAACAAGGCACTATCGCTTTAGGATATGAACAGACGGCACCCCACAAAATAAAATTCTATGTACGTGATACAGGTGTCGGGATTCCCCAAGAGAAAATTGATAGCATATTCGAACGGTTTGTGAAACTTAATACTTTTGTACAGGGCACCGGTCTCGGACTTTCCATCTGCAAAAGTTTAGTATCTCAGATGGGAGGAAAAATCGGAGTGGAATCAACCGAAGGAGAAGGTTCATGCTTTTGGTTTACTCATCCGTATTAATCATTTTATTTTGTACCTTTGCGCCCTATTTACATTAGAGACGCAACCATCATGCAACAGAATACACAACGCCCGGTAAGCTCAATAGCTTATCCGATATTGATCGCATTAAGTATTTCCCATTGTCTGAACGACTTATTGCAATCCGTCATAACCGCCACATATCCGCTTTTCAAAGAGGATTTGACGTTGAGTTTTGCACAAATCGGATTGATTACGCTGGTTTATCAGATGTCCGCATCGGTATTCCAACCCGTATTCGGATTATTTTTTGATAAGCGCCCGTTTGCCTGGACACTACCGATGGGGATGTTGTTCACTATGACCGGATTGTTGAATCTGGCCTTTTCCACGAATCTTTGTTGGGTATTGTTCTCAGTGTTCATCATAGGTATAGGTTCTTCCGTACTTCACCCGGAAGCATCCCGCATCACTTCGCTCGCCTCCGGAGGCAGAAGAGGATTGGCACAATCCCTGTTTCAGGTGGGTGGAAACCTGGGAGGATCATTGGGGCCGTTACTGGTAGCTTTAATTGTAGCACCTTATGGCAGGCACAACATTGCATTATTCGCAATTTTATCAGTGATAGCAATCATGGTAATGATACCTGTCGGCAAATGGTACAAAGGATACATTACCCGGATGAAACGTGATCATATTGCCCTGCAACCTCATATGCAGATGCCTTTGCCTATGGGGAAAACGGTTCTTTCCATTTCTATCCTGCTGATACTTATCTTCTCCAAATATATTTATATGGCAAGCTTAAGCAGCTATTATACTTTCTATCTGATTGATAAATTCGGAGTAAGTGTGCAGGACTCCCAGCTTTACCTCTTTGTGTTTCTTGTGGCTACAGCCATCGGTACACTGATGGGTGGTCCTATCGGAGATCGTATCGGAAGAAAGTATGTCATCTGGGGTTCCATCCTCGGTGCTGCACCTTTCAGTATGCTGATGCCTCATGTTGGCTTGCTTGCCACAATTATTATGAGTTTCTGTGTCGGCCTGGTTCTTTCATCTGCTTTCCCCGCCATCCTGTTATATGCGCAGGAGTTATTACCCAGTAAACTGGGACTGATCTCCGGACTATTCTTCGGATTTGCTTTCGGAGTAGCAGGTATTGCCTCGGCTGTATTGGGAAATATGGCGGATAAGTTCGGCATCGAAGCTGTTTATAATGTCTGCGCTTATATGCCGTTACTCGGATTGGTTACCTGGTTTTTGCCTGATCTGAAGAAAAACCGTAAATAATTAAATATTTCCATAAGGAGATGCTTCTTCACAGACTCCTATCGGATAATCTTTTAAAATATCAGGATTACGGTGAATATGCCAAAAAAGATGAATTCTTATAATATCTCCCCTTACGGAGTATATTATCTTATAAGGTTTCACTAAAAGAAATCTGTATTCATGCTCTTCATCAGTCAGTAACCACTCGATATTGCCGATTAAGGGATTCTGTTTTAAAGTATTTATTTTTTCTCTGAGTTTCTCTTTATATTTCAAAGCAGTCTGAGTACCAAATTTCACTTTTCCATATTTAAAAATCTCACCGATCTGGCGTCGTGCTTCAATGTCGTATTGTATTTTCATTATTGCAGTGCATTATAAAACTCTTCCATTTCCTCTTCACTCACATACTCTCCTTCATCAAAGCGCTTTTCGGAGTCCTGTAACTGTTTTCGGGCCTCTGTGACACCCATCTGATAAGGAGCATTGGTCAGATTTCCACTTCTCTGTATAATATCTTTTATAGTATCGAGCACCTCTTGATTATTGATGTTCAACACTTCCCTGGCCAATTCCGCTTTATAAGCTTCCAATTCTAAAGTGTTCATAATCGATTTATTTTAGTATCCGTCAGCAAAGATAAATAAAACTTCTATATTTCAGAATGGATTATCATTTGTTTTCAGACATACCTATAAGTGGTTAGGTACAAAGAAACATTTCATTATTTGTGGGTATTTCATAAACCCCTCTGATGCCGTTACTTTGCAACCGTACAAATTAAACCATTTTATAGTATGAAGAAAATAGGAATTTTTTATGGCTCCTCAACCGGAACAACACAAGGCATTGCCGAAACAATTGCTTCTAAACTTGGTGTCCCCGCATCCGATGTAATCGATGTCAGCAAAATGAATGCCGACATGGTAAAGGAATATGAAGCTCTTCTCTTAGGAACTTCTACCTGGGGTGACGGTGAACTGCAGGATGACTGGTATGATGGCGTTAAAGTGTTGAAGGAATCAGACTTGAAAGAAAAAACAATTGCTCTGTTCGGTTGTGGTGATTCCGAATCTTATTGCGATACATTCTGCGATGGTATGGGTATCATATACGAAGATATCAAGGATTCCGGTTGCACCATCGTTGGTAAGGTGTCTGCAAAAGATTATTCTTTCTCCTCCTCTATTGCCGTTATCGACGGTATGTTTGTCGGACTCGCTCTTGATGACATCAACGAAAGTGATAAGACGGAAGAACGTATCGACGCTTGGGTGAACGACATAAAAAATCACTTGGCATAATTTTCTCTTATTCCATAGCTTATGACAATATCTGACATTAATCCGGTAGAATTGAAAGAGAAGATTTTATACTCGGGGCAATGTTAGGTTATGATATATGTGCGCAATGCGAACAGTACTGTGAAAGAAAAGTCCGGTGCGCTTGATTAACTTTGCATGTGTTTAGTTAGTTGTTTTTGTAGAAAAAGCCTGCGGATTCCGCAGGCTTTTTTATTATATTATCCGGAAATAAGCGTCAGGCATAGCTATGCATACCACCCAGCAGATAATTTACTCCGAAGTAAGTCATCAGCACCGTAAGGAAAGCCAACACCATATAGGCATGGAAGAATCGGGGTTGCCGAAAGACAGCAAGCGATTGTCCGTGAAATGCCGCACCATAGATTAAAAAGGTGATCAAAGCCCAGACTTCTTTCGGGTCCCAGGCCCAATAGCGCCCCCATGAAACATTCGCCCACACAGCACCAATAAAAATCCCCGCCCCCAGACAAAATACTGCCGGATAGAGCATCAACCGACTAAAAAGCATCAATTGCTCCACACGGACCTTACGCTGTTCCTGAATCTCCGAATCGATTACCTTTTTTCGCCAGCCTCCTATGCAGAATGCCAGTAATCCATTTAGCATCATAAAGGCAAACAATGCATAAGATACCATAATCAGAGAAACATGGATACTTAACCAAGGAGACAGCAACACAGGCATCAGAGGAGTGATCTGAGGATTGTTCTGCCCAAGATAAGCTACTAATAAGGCAAAACCCGAAATAATCAACCCAAAAGGTAAAGTAAAAGAGAAGCGATGCCGGAATATGCACGCAAGCAGAAGTGTACACAGTGCCATAAACTGCATGGTTTCATATCCATTGCTCAGCGGAATACGCCCACCAATATACCACCGCAAACAGTAGCCAAAGAGTTGAAAAAGAAATGCCACATAAAGTGCAACTGTAAAAACGCTCCATGCCTTACCTGCCGAACAATGCATGCTGCAATAAAGTAAATAGAAAAATGCCAGCATCCCTACAGTCAGATTGAACATAAACAACAGTTTGCTGAATGGAATGCGATTGTACAGTATTTCAGCCCGCACCTTTACGTCAGACAGTGGTTTTATACTCCCATCTTCCGGTAAAGGACGGATAAGCGTTCCACTCCGTAGCATCAGTATCAATCCTACCTTTTCATCCGTTTCCATAATAGCCTTTTCCAACGAAGTCATTTTCATATGCGGCTTTTGTCCGACCTTCCAAAACTCCTGCAAGCGATAGTTTTGCCCATCAAACAAATCAGTAAGACGGGCATAGGAAGAAGGTAATCGAAGTAAATGACGAAGTTCCGCACTCTTGATATAAATCATCGGTTCATTCTGCCAAACCTCCGGACGGAGTAACCAACCTCCGACAACCTGTTCGGGTGTCATGCCACCATAAGAAGATTTCCCAGTCAGTTTCAATACAAAGTCTCGTGCAAGTGTATTAAAAGGTACTATGCGATCATGATAAATCACTTGTTTGGATGCCAGACTATCCGCCTGTCTGAGTGCAAGTGCCGGAAGGCTTCTGTTTTCTGCTTGCACCACCATTCCCGTAGCCATGAGCAACCACACAAACATTCCCCCTTTTCGAAGCAACGGATGCCTGAGCAATCTACGGAATTCCCCACTATAACTGACAAGCATCCACGACATGGAAATACCCAACAAAATATATCCTGCATACGTAATTCCTATTCCCCACGGGTCATAATTCACCGACAACCAGCTCCCCTCCTTATCACCATCAAAAGAAGACTGGTAAAAGCGATATCCCTGACGAGAGAGGATACGATTCATGGAAACAGGTTCCGCACCACGGATATAGCTGACATAATCTGCCGGAGCTTCCGTCCCCGGATAATACTCCACCCGGAAACTGTCCAGACACAATGTGAATGGTAATTCGATTACCCGCTTACTGTCTTGGTCTATGAAAGTTCCCACCTCAGTGCCTACAGTGAGATGCATATATCCTTTTTTGCTGCATGAAAATGTAATCATGGCTCCCACCAAGATAACGAGGAAGGAGCCATGCAACAACAATGTCGGGAGATGCCGCCACAACTGCCGCTTAACCAACACGGCAACTGCCAATGCGGCAAGTACTCCCCACAAACAACAAAACCAAACTGTATGATAAACATACTTTTCTACAAACTCTGTTCCGTGTACATGCTCCACAAAGGTCACCATAGCGAGCAAAGCCACCAGACAGATATATAAAAAGACGAGACTTTTCTTCAAATTAAAAAGGTGCATATTCCTTATTCTTCAAAGCCTTAACTCCCATACATTCCATTTCGATCAACCATCCGGGACGACATACAGGCGCATGTACAAATACTTTAGGAGTATCCGGGAAACGCTTGTCATACATACTCTTCACAACGGCATAGTCTGCAATGTCACGCAGGTAAACAATCATATGTCCCAAATCATCAAATGTGCACTCCGCCTCTTTCAGCAAGGCTTCTACATTTTCCCACATCCGTTCCGTCTGCCTGCGGATGTCGCCGGGGTATACCACTTCCCCTTTATTGTTGATACTTGCCGTACCTGAAATAAACACTTGACGCCGGTCACCGTAATCGACATACGTTCCGCGTTCAAAGCTGACACCATACTCATAAGTAGGATTCAGATGCGTAGGAGCATAAAGGAAGTGTATCTGTTCCGGCTTTAAACCTGCCACAGCATAGGTATCCATTTGCACCAATACTTTAGGATCAGCATGACGTCCGCCGATACCTGTACTGGCAATATAGTGTGTTTTTTCCGTCAAATTCTGAGTGACGAAAACCTCATTACGTGCCTTTACCACACCGGCATAATTCACATCCACATTCTGTACGAAGAACCAGGTACGGATACAGTTATCCGCCAATTTACATCCTTGTTCCATAAGTTGCATCACGTAGTCATTCAGCAATAAACGAGTCTGGTATTCAGAATTTGCAGCACGATTGAAAACACTGCCTCCCCACAGGTGGCGGTACGCATTGTGCTTTACTTCAAACAGTCCGTTGTGCAGCACTTGTGTCTGCACATTGGTCTGTAAATAAGCCCACAAAGCTATTTTCGTCCCATCCAAAGGGGGTTGCTCTACCACGGAAAGAGCACAGTCGGAACTTTCGGTAGTGATAGCCAGCAGGAGGTCAGCCTGATTGGCGGTATCACTCAGGAAATAACGTTTAAACACAGCCATGGCACCTTTCAATTCACCTGCAAGCAAATCGTTGTAGGCATTGGCTACTGCATTTAACTGTTCCTCATAAGTGTCTTCCGGCCGAATAGAGTGAATCATTACATGAAACTCTGAAACGCCTTCTTTTACTTCATATTTAAAAATCTCGGTTAATGTATTCTCTGATTGGTTGGTTGGTTGTTTTTTGTTGTTCATTTCCAATATCGTTTACTCGTTATTCAAAAAAACACCTTCGTTTATCCAATTATCTATCAGTTTCAATAAGGGTTGCTCATCTTCTGACAGCATATCGGTATGGTTCATACTCGTATCACCAGCCCTGTTCAAGACCAGATGTAGAAAACTCTCTTCTGCACTGCCGGGTTTCACCAATAGTATATCACTATTCTTATGCGCCGGCTGGTTGACCAACGCATTATAGCTCTTACCCTCCGTCAGAAATAAATTACCCGATGCAGAACCGGTCTGCCCATGGCACGCTACACATCTTTTATCGAAAACCTGCGACTGGATGGAACTGAACATACCCACGTCCAGTGTTCCCACATCCATTAATATAGTATCTGTAATAGCTGCGAGTTCTTCATCTTCCATCGTCTTAAATTCGACAATACATTCGCGCAAACGACTGATAACACACAATTTGAGTGATTTCACATCATCACTGATACCTCCCAGTGTCATAACGATATCTGTTCCGTCAGCTACATTGACTGGCAGTGATTTCGTTATAACGGCGTATTCACTTTTATCATTGAAACCTGCCACAACGACACTATAATCATCCGTCCAATTGCTGATACCACTGAAACGACCTGTCAACTTTAGGACACGGCCGCCACGCTGCACCTCTATCTCCTTCTCATAGATTCTTCCATCATCACATGAACAGAAGCAGACTGTCATCCAGATAGCCGCAAAGAATAATATACATTTCTTCATAACTACTCTCTTTCTTTTTTAGAAAGTATATTGCAGCATTACTGTTGCAGAATGAGTGGCCAGACCTAAATTATCATTATCTCGGTCAAGTTGTGTATCATGCCCCGTACGGGCAATATACTGGTACATAGCCTGGAGTTTCAGGTTACAACCCTTAAAGAAATAATTCATACCCACAGCCGGCATATTCAAAAATCCGTCATCGCCGGTACCGTTACGGTTAAAGAAGTCATAACGCAAGGCAGCCTGCAAACGGGGAGCAACAAAGTAACCGCCCTGTACATAACCACCCAAGTAATTGTAGCTTTCATTAATTTTCTGGCGTTTCGTGAAGCCCACATTCATATAATATGCTTCGGCACCCAGATACAGTTTGTTCTTTAACATGGCAAATTCCACTCCCACACGGGTATCATTGGTACTTTCATTCTCACTTTCCACATTGATTGAAGCCGATACACCGAACATGATCTTATCTTCATTCAAACGGTTAGGATTACCTTGAGTGGACGGCATCACACCTTTAGGCATATAAGTAAAGCGCCCCGCATACAGTAAAGAAGGGATATGCCAATCATCACTCAGAGTTTTTGTAGCTGTATTTACAGAAGAACCGGTACCATTGAATAAACCTACTTCATAGCCAAATTTATCAGCTAACAATCCGTGAACTTCAACACCGAGGTCAAAACCGGTACCGATGTTAGGCGTTACCGCATTCAAGGAATAAGGCAGAATGACAGCAGAAGTCAATGATACTGGCAACTGCGGCAACAATGTTTCGCCCAACGTCGTCAGATAAGCATGTGAGAAAGGTGTTTTGAATTTACCGACACGCACGGCAAACTGTTTTTTAAGTTGTACATCGAACCATGCTTGTTGAAGCAATGCTCCCCCACTGGCAGCCGCATTGATAGAAAGATTAAAGGCTACTTTACCAAAAGCTTTACCAGTGAAGCCCAATACAGCATAGGGAATTGAGAAACCGGAATTAGCTACATTATCCTGATTGTATGCCTTATCCAGACCTTCATCATCATACCAATTGAAATTTGCACAAGTCTGTACCAACAGATAGGGCTTGAATACAAAGTCTCCCTTCTTGGTTTCTATCGTAAATCCCTCTCTTCCGGCAAGTGACACTACACCGTTTTCTGTATCTTCTTCATGCTGTGCCATAGCAGCCAACGAAAGGGCAGCCATTACAACCATTAAAATTAATTTCTTCATAATTGCTTGTATAATACTTATTGGTTTTATTGTTCGTTATTTGTTTTATAATGATTTCAGGAATGCGACCAAAGCATCACGATCTTCTTTACTCATCTTTTTGAAGAGATTCTTCGATGCTTCACCTTCACCACCGTGCCACATGATAGCCTCAACATAGTTGCGGGCGCGTCCATCGTGCAGGAAGTAAGTATGACCATTCACAGTTTCCTGCAATCCGATACCCCAAAGCGGAGTCGTACGCCATTCGTTGCCACGGGCCAAACCGCTTACGTAGTTATCATTCAGTCCTACGCCCATAATTTCAGAGCCCATGTCATGAAGCAAGAAGTCCGAATATGGATGAATTGTCTGACTACCCAGCCAGGGAAGGCGAGTTCCGTTCAACAGTACAGAACCACGTGGTTTTGTGTGCAAGGTGGTTACATGGCAGAGATGGCACTTCGCCTTATAAAAATTCTGCTCACCCTTGATTACTTGTTCATTATTCACATTGCGACGTGCCGGAACACTAAGGCTCTGCATGTAGAGGTCTACATTCTCCATTTCTTCCGTAGATACATCCAATTGAGCATAAGAAAGTCCCATCATACTGCCTTGATTTACTTGTGCCTGTCCTTCACAGATTTCTTCGGGATAGCGGCTGTTCGTAACTCCCATATCGCTGGAGAAACCAAGTTCCACTGTCAGGTCGGCATGCTGTGCTTTATTACCGGACAAGCCTAAACTTCTCACTCCTCTCTCGGAGATATAGTTGCAACGGCCACTGATACCATATTCCGGATAATTACTTTTAGCAGCCAAAGCTTCAATTTCAGTGGGATCGAGCGCCATCATTTGTCCCATACCTACGTGGCGCAAAGGAATACGCACCGTACAGAACAGGTCTTCGGGTTTGACGCTGTCCGCATACCATTCATAAATAGAATAATTGGGTTTGCAGAGTTCATACGTCTCACCATCAGGGAATTGGAAAGTCTCATAGGTATATTCCACTTTCAGTTTTCCCTCGGGCTTCACACCATAAATAGCCTGATCATGAAGCACACGTCCATAATCCTGAAAGAAAGCTCCATTCTTACGACTAATATAAACCAACATAGACGAAAAGCCGGAGCTACCGGAACCACCTTCGCTCCACAAGGTAGGTTGCGTACGTCCGGCATTTCGGTGACAGCTACCACAAGAATAACCGGCATAAACCGGTCCCAGTCCTCCACCTATTCCATTACTACTGGTGCGGATATCATCATACAATTTGTCACCACGGGTGAAACGTTTATCGTATGCTCCTGTTATCCAGTCAGCCGACCTGTCATAAGCATAAGAGGAAGTCAGGAAGTTGGTAGCAGTACCGGCAGAGAGGGCAAAGCCGGCAGGTACTTCTATATCATCCACATCAATTCCATCATTTTCGCAAGCAAACAATGCCAGAAGCGAAAAACAGATTGGAAATGAGTATTTTAATAAGCCATTCATTCGTTATTGAATTATTATTGCAAAATACGTAACTAACATTTATCTTTTTAACGCAGATGTTGCGGAAACAACAGAATATTCATTATCCCGCTGTTTCCGCAAAATCTTATTTCTAACAAGTAAAAATCTTACTGAATGGTACGGGCTTCACCATCTTTGAAGATCAAATATTCCAAAGTGTGGTAACCACGCAAAGCTTGTGCACCGGCAATTTTATCATCTTCTTCATCATAGTCACCATCCCAGTTTAAGTCTGAATAGTTACCGGACGTCAGGATCTGTACGATACCATCCTGGTCAAGCGGCCAGCTATCCATATTGGGGTCAAGACCTTTGTCGGCAACCGGACCAAAAAGGAATGCCTCACTAGTTTCCCACGGTGTACGAGCAGCAAGCCATGCTGTGGCGCAAGCCTTGAAGTTAGCATTGCTGGGAGAAGTACGGAATGTCTCAACAGCATCGAAAAGAGCCTGATTTCCCGCTTTCAAATCAGAGTAAGTAGGTAATACAACTACATCCACATAATTTTTTACGACTTCAGCTAGCACTGTTTTATCAATACTTTCGATACAATTCTTCAAACTTCCCTTGAGTACTCCCTCTAAAGTGGCACAAGCTTCCATAGCACTTACTGCTTCCGGACTATTGATATTGTTGCGGAAAGGACTCGGGATAGCCCAAATTGCTGCTGCTGCATCATCAATCGCCTTTTTTACTTCAGTATCAAGATTAGCATTTACTGCAGCTACTGCTTTTGAGAGGGATGACTCGCTAATAGCTCCTGTACGTGTTCCGTAATAAGCATTACGAATAGAATAGATATTGTTACGATAGTCTTCACGAGAATGCCAGCTATACCATGACTCTACAGCATACAAAGCCTTTTCTTCATTATTATGTATGAAAAGATCGTAAGGGTCACCAATTTTGGCAGTACCTACTTCATTGGCAATGTCTACACAGCCGTCAATCAACTGCTCAACACTCGTCAAAGCATCTTGATTCTTAAAGAAATCTGCATAGCTTCCACCTTCATTGTATTTAACCGCCCAGTCATCATAAAGAGCAGTAGCATCATTCACCAACAATTGTGCAACTACTCGCATGTAATTTCCCCAACTACTTGCATTCTCTGCCGTATAGTCAAGATTTTTAGCGTCTATAGTCGTAGTGTCATCATCACTACAAGCCGTAATGGAACACATCATGCCCAATGAAAGAGCCGACAAATAAAAAAACTTTTTCATATTACTTAAACATTAAATTAATTATAAATACCTATTTGAACTATCTCTTGGTAAACCAACCGACATAAGCTATGCCGATAGCAAATTCATTTTCATTGTTATATTTAGTCGATCCAAATACCTTGTTCGTACCAATATGACGGGTAGTATAATCGGCCTTCACAACCAGATTCGGCAATGCAAACCAGTTAACTCCTGCCGTCCATTTGCTTACCTGACAGCGTTTCTCCATTGTAGCTGAACCTTCTGCCTCTTCCTGCGGGTTGTAGTATTCATAACGGGCATAAGGGTAAATAACCGGACATTTCTTCTGCGAGAAGAAAGCACTCAGGTTGAGACCAGCCTCCAAGCCATAGCACAAGGCATTCTTAGCTACATTACGCATAGCACCATGATAATAATTAGAGTTATTGGAAAGAGTAACCTTGCTGATCTTGGAAGAATTCTCTAAATCACCATAAATGATATTACCACGAGCGGTAACATATTTATTTTTATACTGTGCATCGGCAGAGTAGATTTTCACTGATGAGCGACCTACGCTGCTATACTTATAATTCTTATCAGCATTGGCCGTCACGTCATTACAATAGTAAAAAGCAGCACCTACACGCAGTCCCGGTACCCCTTTATAGTCCAGACGTGCTACATAAGCAGGCGAAGTAAAGTTATCTTGTTCAAAGAGTCCCTGCTTACCACCGGCAACCCAATTATCGCGACCAAATCCATCAGCATTCAAGCCAGCAACAATCATTGCCTGATAATCAAAGCGCGCATATCCTTTACCAAAAGAGCCGAAGAATTCCAATCCTGTCTCATGCCAGGTAGAAGGAATAATTGTGGTTTCACCCTCAGGACGAGATGTTCCAAAGAAGTTGATAGGCTCATGGTGTGCATTGGTCAAACCCATAGGTACAATCAAATGACCGGCACGAACATTGAAAGCCGAATGTATCAGACGGGTAATATGAAACTGCTCAAGAGCGACTTCTCCACCCTTTTCCATTTCTGTTTCATACTCACCGTTTTCTGAATTCTCAAGTTCTGTTTCAATACCTACACCTCCTGCTTCAAACTCTATTTCAGCACCCAGTATCCACTTGGAATTAAACTTGTAGTCAAAAGCCAACACAAAACGAGGAATTGCAATGGTATTGCGATGATCACTGTTATCGACCCCACCATAGAAACGATTCGTTCCGTAGTTCATAAACTTTGCTACCATTTCTCCGTATCCACCGAAACGGAATTTTTCGTAGTCGTCATCTTTTGTTACCTGTTTTATTCTCTCTTTCTTTGCCGTAGTTTCAGATACCTCTTCTGTTGAGGTTACTTTTTCAGGTTCATTAGCCCGTAAAGTATTGTTAAAAAGCAAGAAACCTAAGGCGAATAAGCAAGTTAATTTTCTCATCTTTTATCTTAAATTTTGTTGGCGCAAAGGTAGAGGGAGTTGAAAAGGCGGGCAATACCCAAATATGAGTATTATGTTATTAAAAATAATAACAAGTAGGTACTTAAACGAACACTATTTATTTTTGTTCTTTTTTTTTACAAAGCAGTAATTCGCTAAAAAGACAGTCGCAAAGATCACAGCAATCCAGATAAAACTAATAAATATCAAATAGCGATTATAAATGTACTCTCCCTCTTCAGGAACATGATTAAGCATACATAGCAAACAGTTACACTGAGGATTATCAGCATCATGAGAAAAGTAAGAGTACAGTAAAAAAGATAAGCTACCTGCAAAAAGAATAATAATAGCTATTATTCCCCATCTCTTACAACTTAAAGGTCTGCCAATTGCCTTTTTATGATTGGTTAGTTTCACCATATAGTAGTTTATAGTTAGATTATACGCGCAAAGTTGCATGCTTTCAGTGACCTTGGCAATACCCAATAATTGTGATTTTTATAAAAATCTAACAAAAAACCATCATTAATGGGTATTTCAGAAAAGGCGGATTCTCCCCTACTTTGCAGTCGAGAAATAAAACTTATGCAATACCCTAAAGATGACATACAAAAAGAAATTTTGAAAGCTGCCGAAAAGGTATTCCTCGAAAACGGCTTTCCAAAGGCTTCCATGCGTGAAATTGCGCAAGAAGCACAGGTAGGGTTGAGCAATATCTATAACTATTTCAAAAGTAAGGATGATATTTTCTGTACGGTGGTACGGCCTGTAATCAGTGCATTCGAAAGAATGCTGCACGAACATCACGGTCGTTATGGAGCAGATATCATGGAGATGTATTCCACAGAATACCTACGATATGTGATAGAAGAGTACATGACATTGATACAAAAGCATCGCAAATTGTTGGTATTGCTATTTTTCCATGCACAGGGTTCTTCACTGGAAAACTTCAAGGAGAACTTCACCGAACGCTCCACATCACTCGTGAAAGAGTACTTCAGAGATATGAAAGAGAAACATCCGCAAATGAATATCAATGTAACCGACTTTTCTATCCACCTGCATACGGCATGGATGTTCACCATGTTTGAGGAATTGATCATGCACCGAGTCGGGATAGAAGATTTGGAACAGATAGTCACAGAATACATCACATTCGAAGTAACTGGTTGGAGAGAGCTTATGAAAATATAAGTTCTCTCTTTTTTTGAATGAATCTGAATATTGTTCGTTATTAAGCACCGGAGAGAGCCGGGTTATAAGTAGAGGTCAACCAGGATGCCTATATGACTGAGTATATCATCATCCGTATTGATGATAGGCATCATTGGCATTGATGATATGAATCATTGGCATTGATGGTATGAATCATTGGCATTGATTGTAGGAATCATTGGCATTGATTCTATACTCAGTATAGGAGTCATCACAGATTAACAGTAGGCACAGGCTATTACTCTTTATCCCTTAGCCCTGCAAAGAGTGAATGCCTGCCCCAAAAGAGAAAACTCACACTAAACAAAATTATAAATTATGAAAGAGAAACAGAAACAGAAAAAAGGAATCGCCCGCCTGTTTGAGATTGCAGGCGAGCGGAAAGGCTTGCTGATCCTGGCCGGAGTTCTTTCGGCAGGCAGCGCTACGTGCATGCTGGTTCCCTACTGGTCGGTATACCGCGTATTGCAAGAATTGCTGCATCACGCCAGTGATTTAGGGAAAGTGGACAGCGGAGTACTGATATATTGGGGGTGGTTCGCCTTCTTCGGACTGATCGGAGGATTATTGCTACTTTATGCGGCACTGATGGCCTCACATGTAGCAGCTTTCCGTATCCTATACGGATTACGTATCAAGCTATCGGAACACATCGGACGCTTATCGTTAGGATACCTGAACGGTACATCTACCGGAAGCATCAAGAAAATTATGGAACAGAATGTAGAAAAGATTGAGAACTTCATTGCCCATACCATCCCCGACCTTGTGAATGTATTGGCTACGGTCACTCTGATGTTTATCATCTTTTTCTCCCTGAATGGCTGGATGGCTGCGGTCTGTCTATTCTGTATCGCATTGAGTATAGGATTACAGTTTGCCAACTTCTTCGGGAAAAAGGCACAGGAGTTTACTAAAATCTACTTTGATACACAGGAACGAATGAGCGCCTCAGCCGTACAATATGTACGCGGCATGCCGGTCGTGAAAATCTTCGGTCAGAGCGTCCGGTCATTCCGCCGTTTCAATAGTGAGATTGAGGCGTATAAGGAATATGCACTGAAAGTATGCGATACATACGAACCCGGCATGGTGGTCTTCACCATATTACTGAACTCACTCATTACGTTTATTCTGCCGATAGGTTTACTATTACTGAGTCATGAGCCACAAAATCTGGCATTAGCCGCTGTCTATCTATTCTTTATTATTATGGGTCCCGGAGTAGCCTCCCCTATTTATAAACTGATGTTCCTCGGATCGGGTACACGGGAAATAGACGAGGGCGTAGAACGTATTGACCGTATCTTTGCCGAGCCACCCGTACCGGAAGCACAAACACCGCAAGTACCCGCCGGTTATGACATTGAATTCCTCAAGGTTAGTTTCGCTTATGAGAATAAAGCGGAGACAACTCGTACCGAAGCGCTACGCGACATCACCTTCACAGCACGCCAAGGTGAAATTACGGCACTCGTAGGCCCCTCAGGTTCAGGAAAATCTACAGTAGCCAATCTGATTCCCCGCTTCTGGGATGTAGTGGAAGGCGAAATACGGATCGGAGGAGTCAACATCAAAAATATTCCCACCGAAAAGTTGATGGACATTGTTTCCTTTGTTTTCCAAGATAGCTTCCTTTTCTTTGATACCCTCTATGAAAATATCCGGGTAGGAAACTCCAGTGCAGGGCGCGAGGAAGTGATAGCTGCCGCAAAAGCCGCACAGTGCCATGAGTTTATAGAAAGCCTTCCGCAAGGTTATGAAACCCGCATCGGAGATGAGGGCGTCTACCTTTCCGGTGGCGAGTCGCAACGTGTCTGTGTGGCAAGGGCCATCCTGAAAAATGCCCCTATCCTGGTGCTGGACGAGGCGACTGCTTTTGCCGATCCCGAAAATGAATATAAGATGCAGCAGGCTTTGCAACATCTGATCCAGAATAAGACGGTTATCATCATTGCACACCGTCTCTCGTCCATCATTTCGGCACAGCAAATCATCGTACTGAACGAAGGAAAGCTCGTACAGCATGGGAAACACGAGATATTAAGTAAAACGGAAGGATTATATAAGAATATGTGGGACGCTTATACGGATGCGTTCCGCTGGGAACTAAACAGTAAGAAGGAGGTAAAAGAATGAATGCAATAGAAAATATTACGATAGGGCACACCGAACGCCTTCGCAAACCTGTGGGCTACACGATGCTTGCCAACCTGGTAAATATTGTCCCATTCTGCCTGTCTATCGAAGCAATCAACGTGATATTCCGTGCTTTCGATGGCAGCGGAATGCCGCTGGACACTCAACGGCTCTGGACTATTTTTATCCTGCTTGTAGTGTATGTATTTGTCATGGCGTTGGCCGAAAAGGTTTCCTACCGCGCCAATTTCCGAGGTGCCTATGAAATGAGTGCCGCAGGACGTGTCAGCCTGGCAGAGCATTTGCGGAAACTCTCATTAGGCTTCCTGTCACGCCGCGATCCGGGTGATCTTTCCTCCATGCTGATTACAGACTTTACTATGGCGGAAACAGGTATTTCGCATCATCTGCCCCAATTGATGGGTGCACTGGTGATGCCTGTACTTGCCTTCCTTGGCTTGCTATGGATAGATTGGCGAATGGCCGTTACCATGTTTATAGCCCTGCCACTTGCCGTAGGAATATTGCTGGGCAGTACTTACCTGCAATACAAACTGAGCGGCAAACAGATTGCTGCCAAAATCAATGCAGGCAATCGTCTGGAAGAGTACTTGCAGGGAATACGGGTAATGAAAGCATATAATCTGCTGGGCGACAAGTTTGTCCGTCTGAAGAATGCCTTTGCCGAACTACGCCGTGCCTGTATCCGCCAGGAAGCATTGCTCGGCCCGTTCATACTGCTTTCCGTAACGCTGATACGAGCAGGTCTGACGTTGATGATACTTTGTGGAACGTACTTATTGATAGGAGGAGATTTATCCTTGCTCACGTTCGTTATGTTCCTCGTTGTCGGTTCCCGCGTCTTCGATCCGCTGACTTCGGCACTGACCAACTTTGCAGAATTCCGATATTTCTCCATTGCCGGAGGGCGTATCCTGACGCTGATGAACGAACCGGAAATGCAAGGAAGTAAAGAAGCCCCGGAAAGCGGTGATATCACTTTCTATCACGTATCATTCGGCTATCAGAAAAAACAGGTACTGCATGATGTATCGGTAACACTGCGTAAGAATACACTCACCGCTCTGGTAGGTCCTTCGGGCAGTGGAAAAAGCACCATGCTGAAACTATGCGCACGTTTTTACGATCCGCAACAGGGACAGGTTTTATTTAATGGAGTAGATATGAAAACCCTGGAACCGGAATCGCTGATGAGTCATATCTCAATGGTATTCCAGGATGTGTATCTGTTTCAAGATACTATTCGCAACAATATCCGTTTCGGCAAAACCGACGCTACGGACGAAGAAATAGAAGCGGCGGCCCGCAAAGCATGTTGCCACGATTTCATCATGCGATTGCCCAAAGGATATGATACGCAGGTCGGTGAAGGTGGTTGTACCTTGTCCGGTGGAGAGAAGCAGCGCATTTCCATCGCACGTGCTATATTGAAAGAAGCTCCCGTAGTGCTTCTGGATGAAGCAACGGCTTCACTCGATCCGGAAAATGAAGTGGAAGTACAGCGTGCCATCAATACATTGATTGCAGGACGTACGGTAATCGTGATTGCCCATCGCCTGAAGACGATCAAGAATGCAGATAACATCATAGTATTGGAGGAAGGACGCATTGCTGAACAAGGTAAGCATCAGGAACTACTCGATAATAAGGGGCTATACGCCAAGCTATGGAATATACAGGAAAAGACATTGGGGTGGAAGTTGTAAATTTCAAAGACCACTCAAGAAAATCCTACTAAAATAATAATTCGCCCCTACAAATTAATCACGATATGATTAACTTGTAGGGGCGGGAATTATCCATCCGAATATACTTCAGAATTTATTAATCATTTATGATAATTGGAACATCTTCAAGTCATCTTCCACATCACTGATGGTACCTATCTGAAAAGTATCTACCAAGACTTTTGCCACATTGGGCGACAGGAAGGCAGGCAGCGTAGGTCCTAAATGGATTTTCTTCACACCCAGACTCAACAAGGCCAGCAGTACGATAACGGCTTTCTGCTCATACCAGGCAATGTTATACACAATCGGGAGTTCGTTAATATCATTCAGTTCGAACACTTCTTTCAGTTTCATTGCAATGACTGCCAGTGAATAGCTGTCGTTGCACTGTCCTGCATCCAGTACACGTGGAATGCCGTTGATATCTCCCAGAGGCAACTTATTGTAACGATACTTGGCACAACCTGCTGTCAGGATGACTGTATCTTTAGGCAACGCCTTGGCAAATTCGGTATAATAATCACGTCCCTTCATACGTCCGTCGCAACCTGCCATAACTACAAAGCGACGAATAGCACCGCTCTTCACGGCATCCACCACTTTATCTGCCAGTTGCAACACCTGATTATGGGCAAAACCACCGATGATTTCTCCACGTTCTATTTCCGTAGGCGGTTGGCATTGCTTGGCTATCTCGATAATTTCGGAGAAGTCTTTTCTACCTTCGGCATCTGCCTGAATGTACTTGCAACCGGGATATCCGGTGGAATTTGTTGTAAACATACGTTCTTTATATTCAGCATTTGCCAACGGGGGGACGATACAGTTCGTTGTAAACAGGATAGGACCATTGAAAGTAGTGAACTCTTCACGCTGCTTCCACCAAGCATTTCCATAGTTGCCTACGAAGTGGGAATACTTCTTGAAAGCAGGATAATAGTGAGCAGGAAGCATTTCGCTATGTGTGTACACGTCGACTCCCGTACCTTCGGTTTGCTTCAATAGTTCTTCCATATCTTTCAAGTCATGGCCGCTTATCAGAATACCCGGACGCTTCCCTACTCCGATATTTACTTTTGTCATTTCCGGATTGCCATAGCGTTCGGTATTTGCTTTATCCAGTAAAGCCATAGTCTTCACACCGTATTCTCCGGTCTGGAGCACCATCTTCACCCATTCGCCTGCCGGAAGTGATTTTGTGGCAGTGGCGGCCAAAGCATGTTGCATAAAAGTATGGATAGAAGCATCGTCATATCCCAGACGCATGGCATGTTCCAGATATGCCGCCATACCTTTCAGACCATAGGTCATCAATTCTTTCAGGGAACGCAGATCTATGTCGGGCTCACGCAACACACCCACGCTTTCCGCCTTGGAAGCATACTCATCACGTCCGCCCTGCCATTGCAATTCGTCGATTTCAGGCAGGGAAATACCTTTTTCTTTGGCTTCTTCTATTAAACGGTTACGCAATGCCATACCTTTATCCACCCTGTTCAGAATGCTTTCATCATCGAAATTGGCATTTGTAATGGTACAGAATAAGGCATCCACAACAAAACGATTCACTTCGGCAGCTACAGGATGTCCGGCGTTACGGAACTCATCGGTAACGACCGATATTCCACGTACCACGAACATCAGCAAATCCATTGCCTTTGCTGTATGACTTTCTTTTCCACACATACCTTTCAAAATACAACCGGTGCCTTTCATTGTCTCCTGACACTGGTAACAAAACATTTTAGCTTCCATCATCTTATTCTTTTAGTTATAAAATTGATCTTTAGATAAGATAAGCTGCATCCCAGCATAACTTTTCATGCAAGCATGAAAGTTCTGCATTCGATTTGTATTATCTTTGTGCAAAGATGGAGAGTTTATGGCAGGTAAATTGTCACGTATGTTACACCCAATCACAAAAAACTTAAAAAAGAATGGAACCACATATATTATTACAGATGCCATTATTTCGAGGCATAACAGAAGAAACGCTGTTAAAGTTCGTTCTGTTGCACCAACATACCCTTAAATCTTATAAACCGGGAGAGTTTATCGCCATGCAGGGAGATATTTACCGCTCTCTCTATATTCTGTGCAATGGAACAGTACGTACGCAAATGGTCAGTGCAGAAGGAAAACAACTCACCATAGAGACCCTCCGTGCTCCGAAACTCCTTGCACCAGCTTTCATCTTCGCTTCCGAAAACCGTTTCCCGGTGAATATCGAAACCCTGGAAACCTCGGAAGTATTGATTCTGAACAAGGATGCTTTTCTGGAATTCATGCACCAGTACCCGGTCATCATGCAGAATTTCCTGAAGTTGATTTCCGACCGGAGCTTGTTTCTATCCAAGAAGTTGAACGAGTTTGCCTTACAAAGCCTGAAATCCAGATTGCTCAATTATGTAAAGATGCATGGAGGCATCGGTTCCCAACAGGAAGTGGCACATATACTTGGGGTAGCCCGTCCGTCATTGGCACGTGCCATATCTGAACTGAGCAATGAGGGCTGCATACAAATAGAAGGAAAAGAAATGTTTATTGACGAGGAGAATTCAAAGAAATACTTTTAATTCTACTTTTTCATCGTATCTTTGTACAACCAACTACCTAATATAATGAGGAAAATAACATTAACCGACAAACATCAGGAATTACTTTTCCAGATTCCGCTGTTTCGTGACCTTCCCCTTAACATCAAGCATTCGTTGCTCGACAGATTGGATATTTCCCTGTACTCGGTCGACAAAAAAGATATCATTGCCACCCAGGGAACACTCTGCAAGAAATTATATGTATTGTTGGAGGGGAAACTACGGGTAGATATTATCGACGGATTGGGAAATGAAGTCATGATAGAATATATCGTTGCGGCACGTGCATTCGCCACTCCTCATTTATTCAGTTCAGACGGAGTGCTGCCGGCAACCTTTACCGCCATGGAAGACAGCACCCTGCTCACCGCCAGCAAAGAGTCCATGTTCAAGCTTATCAGCGAGGAACCTAAAATATTACACAACTTTCTTTGCATCACGGGTAATTGTAATGTCTGCACAGTATCCCGCCTGAAAACCCTATCACGGAAAACAGTGCGCGAACGTTTCGTTGTCTACTTGCTGGAACACAAGAAAAAGAATTCTTCAACGGTCAACATCATCCACAACCAGGCAACCCTTGCCGAATATCTGAATGTAACCCGCCCTGCACTATCGAAAGAGATTAATAAGATGATAAAGGAAGGTATTATCGATATGGATGGAAAGACAGTGCAGATACTCAATGAAGCTATATTAGAAAGGTACGTATAAGAGCTTCCTCCTGATACGTACCTTCATTTATTCTCTCTCTTACTACTGTTTTACCACTTCACAAACAGCACTCTGGGATTGATGTTGACAGACACCCATCCCCAGTCTTGCCAGCTTTTATGATTGCCGCCTTTCACGATGTCCATCGTCTCCGTTCCGCGCATAATAGAATATCCGGCGGAGAGTTTCACATCCTTCATCACCGACCAGTTAATCTGATAATCGACTTCCGAACCTAATGCTTTCTTCAGATTCGGCAACTTCACCGCAGTTGAGAAATGATGGTAGTTCAAGTCCATATCCACCTTATCGGAAGCACGGAAACGTAAACCCAGACGTTTGTCAAACAAGCCGGGAGCATATCCGGGTTTAAAGTCGGACGCGTAGAAATAATCCATAGCTCCGTAAAACTTATGATGTGTGCCATACAGAACATTGAATGCCTTATACTTGTCACTGTCACTGCTGTTTCCACTTAGATAATCGGCGCTTGTCACTATCGTCCAAGTAGGTTTAAGGTTGTATGGGAAAGCATAAGCCACTTGCAGGCTGGCCATGAAAGCAGATACCTTCTGCACATTTTGGTTCTTGCCCGTCTGATAATAGAAGGCGCCGTCTACATTCCACCCATTTTCCCTGTAGGTGATATAAGTTCCCATTGTTTGCAGATAACGGGTGTGAGACTCTTTAGTAGCGGCATCTCCGGTTTCCAATCCCAGATTCATGAACAGTAAGGATGCATCAAAGGGAGTATAATCGGATTTATAGTGATACCAGAATGTCTGCATATTCTTGTAAGGCTGCGCCCCGGCCTGCACGTAATAGGTACCGCCTATCTTAGTCTCGTCATTCTGGTTGAAAGCGAGGATAAGATGCAATTGGTTGTTGGGGTCGGCATAACCCAGTTTCAATGCATCATGATAGCGTCCGGCTATGTTCCAATCCAGTCCGCCCAGAATGCGCTCGTCATCATACGAAAGGGTCTGACGACCTAATTGTGCAAAGAAGTTTTTACCGAAATTCAGTTTAGCCCATGCCTCGTTCATGATGAAACGTCCATTCTTGTCAATCTGCGGATCTTGTCCCCATACCCCCACATGCTGAGCCGAGATTTTCATTTGCAAATCAGAACGCTTGTACTCCATAGAAAGGCGTGCACGGTTATTGATGAATCCCGCAGGTTCCTCTCCTTCATTACGGGGCATCAGAGCACCGTTACGATATTCCGCACGAGGTCTGATCTGGATGGACATTGTAAATTCATTCTCTTTTTCTGTTGTTTGCGTATACGCCATGCTTGGCAAAAGCATGAGAAGCATTGCCCAATAAGTAGTTTTCATAATGATTATCAGTTTAAATTATACGTATGAATGCTGACTCCCTGTGCAGAGGGCAGATAGTTGATGCCGTACCAGCACATTTGCAGCAAAACAAATGATATCAGAAGTAAAATTAAGGCCTTACGGTGTAGCAAAGGTTTTCCAAGGCGGAAATGTATATAAATCAGATAGGAAAACCACGTAGCGGCCGCCCATGTCTCCTTCGGATCCCACGACCAGTAATGTCCCCACGCCTCTTTTGCCCATACAGCCCCCGACAGCATGCCTAATGTCATGAATGCCAATCCTACATAAGTCAGATTATCGCATAGGTCCATCTCCCGGCTGTCAATCGGCTTCTTCTTGAACCAAAGCAGATAAATAGCCATCACGGTGGCCGCACCCAGCATAGCATAGGCAAACATATATACGATGACATGAGGTGTAAACCACGGACTTTGCAAAGCCGGCATCAAAGTTTTGTTATGTATTTCCGGTTTGAAGATATTGATGCAGATAAATACCAGTGACAGGATAAAACTGAAACTGAGTATCCACTTATACCTCCAACGGCTGTATGTGATGAGTCCTGCCAGTGGAAGAAAGAAAGAGTACCACAGGCGCGTCTCTCCCATGGTCCGCATAGGCGGGCGTTCCAGGGAAATCCACATTCCCACAATAAAGCAGAAGAAGATAGCAAGCCCAATCAAGGTAAGCCCGCCAACAATATACGGTTTTCTCCCGCGCCAGGCGGCAAAGGCACCGAATCCCCAGAAGTGCAGGGCGGCAATTGAAAACGGTACAAAATAATCCCACGTCATTCTGCGTCCTCCTCTTTTCTTTTTTGTGCGTTAACAAACAGACAGATAGCTCCCAGCACCATCATGATAATACCCGTATAGACAGCAGACAGCCACGGATCACGTACCAGTTCGAACACACTGATATCGCTCCAACGCCCTTTCGTATCATCATAACTCAATTGATAAATATTCCATCCGGCCACATTCAGAGGATGGTTCACTGCAATCGTATCTTCCACCTGTTTGCCGTCTTCCGTGTAAACTTTCACTGTAGATGCAAAACGCTGCGGCTCGCGTTCCGGCATGATAAGGCTTGTCAACGAATCCAGACGCAATGCTTTATATGGGAAAATAAAACTACCGCAACTTACCCACCCCTCCTTTGCCGCTTTCGTCTTTTGATTGATAGCCTGTAAATAAACGGCATATGTGGCTCCCATCGAATGGAATTCGGTAAACTTCACCGTATCTTCCGTAGCCACGGAAGCCGCCCAGGGAATCGTTTGCCGGATAGTCACCAGCCAATCGGACAGTTGCCCATCCGTTACACCTTCTTCCAGCAACAAATGTTCCGGTGCTTTCTCAGGCAATGTACGTCCTGTTTCATTATCAATCAGCATCAGTTTCGGAGGATACTCGTCAATCGTGAAGTCTTTCAGCTCAATGGCCAGCGGAAGTTCTATCAATTTACCGTACCCATCCATTGCACGCCATTCGGCATTATCTATCCGGGTAGTCATTTTCAGCCGCTGCATATCGGCATTTCCCAAGGTTGCCGTAATCAGGGCAATGAACAGCCCGGCATGGTTCAAAAGGAAAGCAAGCTTCTTCCATCTGAATGGAAATCCGGCACGAAGCGTAGTCAGCCCCAGTACAGTCACCATCCAGATATAAAGCAATACAAAAGGCCATGCCGAAAGCATTCGTGAAAAGCCAAGCATATCTGCCGGATGACCGGAAGGGATCTGACGGATAAGTCCCATCACCACCGTAATGCCCGCCACCCATAAAAGAGAAGAGACAGCCAATGTATAATGGCTCATCCAACCGAAGAAATAGACACGTTTGCGCAGGCAATGCATGGCAACTATTCCGGTTATATATAAAACCAGAACTATGATGTTCACCGGACAGGCAAACAGACTCCAATCTATTTCACCGATTGTAATCTGTAGCAGCCATCCTGTCGCCAACAGTCCTGCGCCTATCAGGCACCCTTCTTTAAATCCCCACGGTCTGATCCACATATCTCTGTTTTATTTCTGGGCCAGGCGACCGTTAGCTTTCGCTTTTTCCAGCCACGCAGGTACAGTTGTTTTCAAGAATTTCTCTTTAGCTGCTCTTTCCGCATCCATGTCGAGACCAATGTATTGTTGTGCTTTCTCTTTGGTTGAAATATCCGGCATCGGCACATCATCCGTAAAACCATGCTTAGCCAATACTCTTGATACAGCCAGACGAGCCTGCATAGCCTTATCCAATCCATGTGAAAGGATACGTTGGATTTCCTGCGGAGCGTGGAAAGCACCACCGTGAGAAGCCACACCGAAATCCCAACGCCACTGCGCCTGACGGATAAGGGCAAGTACGTCTTTCATCTGATCTTCCGTAGCACCCTTGTCCCATGCAAACTTAGCCTCGATATGAGCCTTGGCAAGTTCCTGTTCCAAACGGTTACGTATTTCGTTAGCCTTACGCTGACGTTCGTACACATTGTTACGCAGTGTTTCTTCGCTTTCGCGGTGGCAAGTCTGACAAGTGCGGTCTATCATCGCCAGCGGGCTTTGAATATGGTGATCGCTGAATTTCACACCACCTTCGCTCTTATAAGGCATGTGACAATCTGCACAAGACACACCTCTCTGACCGTGAATACCCATCTGACAGATTTCATAATCAGGATGCTGCGCTTTCAATATCGGAGCACGGCTCAGTTTATGAATATAGTCATAGAAACCTTCATTATCATAATAAGCCTCCATATCTTCCACAGTAAAGCCTTTATCCCAAGGGAAAGTCAGGTACTTACCATCACCCTTGAAGTAGTACTCCACGTGACACTGCGCACAAACCAGCGAACGCATTTCCTGCGGAGTAGCTTTCGTAATATCTCTGCCTTGACGTGCAAAAGCCTCGATCAATGCCGGACGGCTGATGTGCAGGTTCATATTTTCCGGTTCGTGGCAATCGGCACATCCGATAGGATTTACGATCTCATCGCCCATTGCTCCCCACTTATTATTATAGAATGCATCCACACCGATAGCCTCCATCATACGGGGAACATCCGGACTCTTACAAGTCCAGCAGGTAGACGGTTGCGGACCATCTTCGGGAGTAGCAGGCGCACCTGTACGAAGACTAGCCGTTATATCCTCTATCGCATGCATATGGCCACGCGGAGTCGAATAATCCTTTGAAAAAGCATATCCTGCCCACAGAACCACCATTTCGGGACGTTGTTCCAATACATCAACCGCAATGTTTCCGTTGAACTCACTCTGGAAATCCGTCTTCGCTGTTTCCGTCCAGGTCTGATATTCACGGGGAAAATCACTTTTGAACACTTCATTACGGGCTTCAATGCCTGTAATAACAGTCCTGCGGTTATTGAACACGCTTTCTAATTCCGCCCGCCTCTCCATCAACGCGGAAACACATAATCCTAATACAAACACGACTACCATCGAACCACCGAACAGCAGCCAGCCTTGCCATGATTTCAATTTCTTTTCCATAAGTATATTGATTTTATTTCATTATTTCTTAAGCATCTTTTGCAGCCAGTCCGGAACGGGCGATTCGGGATAAGGTACCAGAGCATTGGGAGTAGATGACAACGAATTGCTTCCACCATGCGGCACATCCCGGTGACAATCCCAGCAAGCCTTACCCTCGCCTACCTGAGACATCATATAATCTATTTTCCCGGTTTTCACAAACTCCGCATTCAACTGCGTATGGCAACGGATACAGTTGTTCATAATCACCTCTGAACTGGCTTCATGCGCCCTGATAACCTGCGGCTCGCTCTTTGTCAAAAAAGCAGCTACATGCTTCATACCATCCATCCCTTTGAACGTCCATTTCTTAACGGCATTCTCATGAGGAACATGACAGTCATTGCAAGTGGCATCCCGACTATGTGAACTGTGGAACCATGTAGCGTAGTAAGGTGCCATGATATGACAGTTCACGCACGCCGACGGCTCATCCCCCAAATAGGTATGTGCCCGCAGCAGATACATGAACAAGCCTCCCCCGCCTACCACAATACCGCAGATAATTACCGCAGCCACTTTCCATTTGTACGAAGGTAAAAACCTGTTTATAAATGACAATTTCTTCATAGGAAATAGTATTTTTCACAAAAGTAGGGGCTTTATTTTTAAAAAAGTGTAATAATGATTACATCTTTTGCATAGTTTTGCGCTATCTTTACATAGTTTCGTTGAGTAATTATCCACCCTCATCCGTATATTCTTTAAACACCTAATGTTATTGATAGAATATGAAAGCACTTAGTTTATTGATATGCCTTCTTTTTTCAGGGATATTACAGGCCCAGGAGGTGAAAATCGCCTTCCGGCAGCAGTTACCGGACAGCCATCCGCGTTATCTGACAGACAACAACGGTAAGAGTGAAACCCTGAATCTGATAGAAAAAGAAGATTGGGCAAAAAACGTATTTGAGAAACTGAAAAGACAAACCGATCTTTATGCTAACCTGACAGACGCCCAACCGGACTGGTTACTTTCGCGCCTTGCCATGTATTGGAAGTCTCATGCTACGGATGTATATATAAAAGGTGAAACCTTCAACCATGCCGGAGGCGAAAAAGCACCGGCACCCACCGTTCGCTATACCGGTACGCGCGGCACATTTGCCACCCACGGACGTCCCCGTCTGGAAGATGTAGTGCCATACGATGACGATGCGGAAGGAAATGTGACTTTCTGTAACAATGCCTTGCCCGGCCGTCCTATGGAGAGTGTACATCCTTCTAAAACCGGACGCAACATCGAGAGCCTGAACCGTGAAATCATGGGTATCGCCCGTGATGCCGCCTTCCTCTACTGGCTTACCGGAGAAGAAAGATATGCAAAACTCGCCGCCGGAGTATTCGATACCTATATGACTGGCATCTATTACCGGAATGTTCCCATCGACCTCAACCACGGCCATCAGCAAACGCTGGTAGGAATGAGTTCTTTCGAGGTTATTCACGAAGATATTCTTTATGACATCGTTCCCCTTTACGATTTCCTGTATGACTACCTGAATGCCCGGCATACCGACAAAATGGATATATACGCAGGAGCTTTCAAGAAATGGGCGGACAATATCATTGCAAACGGTGTTCCTCACAACAACTGGAACCTGATGCAGGCTCGCTATGTCATGAATATCGGTATGATACTGGAAAACAATAAGCAATATGCCGATGGTAAAGGACGCGAATATTACATTGATTATGTACTCAACCGTTCCAGTATCCGCCAATGGAGTCTGAATAAATTAGCCGATTATGGTTTCGATCCGAAGACAGGCATCTGGGCCGAATGTCCCGGATACAGCAATGTAGTACTGAATGACTACACCAGTTTTGCTACCCTCTTCGACCGGAACCTGAATTATGACCTGGTGAAAGCAATGCCGGTTCTCTCTAAAGCGGTAGCCGCTACTCCGCAATATTTATTCCCCAACCGGATGATCTGTGGTTTCGGCGACACCCACCCGGGATATCTGAACACCAACCCTATATCCCGCATGATACGAAATGCACAGCACAACGGAAAAAAAGAGCAGGAAGAATACTTCACTGCCATGCTGAAATGCTTCCATCCCGATGCGGGAAAAACCAAAGACAATAAAAAAAGTGTCCCCGTCTCTATCAGTTCTTTCTTTGATGAAAAGCCATTGGAACTGAATCCCAATATCGAAGCCGGAAAAATAGAACAATATGTCTCTCCCTTCTTCTATGCACCGAACGTTTCCTGGCTGGTACAACGAAACGGAATGAATCCCCGTCACAGCCTCATGATTTCCCTGAATGCCAGTGAAGGAAACCACATGCATGCTAATGGCATATCCATGGAACTTTACGGTAAAGGATATGTTCTGGCTCCTGATGCCGGAATTGGTCTCTATTTATACAGTGGGCTGGATTATCTGGAATATTACTCTCAATTTCCCAGCCATAACACGGTATGCGTAGACGGCATTTCCAGTTATCCGGTTATGAAAAGTAACCACTCCTTCGATCTTAAATCCAGTTTCCCTGTTTCTTCCGAACCGGGAAAAGCTTTCACTTCCGTAACCTATAGCGATGTTTCTTTCCGTGAACCGGAAAGCCGTGCCGACCAGACCCGTATGATGAGCATCGTCACTACCGGTCCGGAAACCGGTTACTATATAGATATCTTCCGCAGCCGGAAAGAACGCGGCGGTGATAAAATGCATGATTATTTCTACCATAATCTGGGGCAAACCCTAACACTGACAGGCACAGACGGTGCAGACTTGAATCTACAACCCACCGAAGAACTGGCCTTTGCCGGTGCTCACCTTTATGCTTATTCTTATATCTATGATAAAAAGTCAGCTATTACTGACAAAGATATAAAAGCTACATTTACCATTGCCATGCCCGACAAGGATGACATTTCAATGAACTTGTGGATGAAAGGAGAAACGGACCGGGAAGTTTTCACCGCCCTGTCTCCCATGACGGAAGGTTTGAGCCGTACCCCAGGGATGCCATATAATATCAAAGAACAACCTACCCTGACTTTTGTAGCCCGCCAGAAAGGAGAAGCCTGGAACCGGCCGTTCGTCGCTATCTATGAACCTTCATCCATAAAAGAACCCGGCTGCATTACCGAAGTAAGCTTCCCCGAAGTAAAAAGCAAAACAGAAAACAGCGCCACTAGCATATGTGTCGTACAGAAAGATGGACGTATAGATTATATCCTGTCATCAGATAACCCTACGGATATCTGCACCAGCGGAAAAATGAGTGCACAAGCCACCTATGCTTTATGGGGAAATAAAAAGGGCGATGACTGTACCTTCTTTTTAGGACATGGCACATTGCTAAGCACCCCGAATGTAGTTATCAAGGCGGAAACTCCCGCAGAGGTATTACTGGAATTCAAGAAAGGGGCATGGTACTACACTGCATCCGCCGATTGCACCATCAGCATCAAAAAGAAGACGTATAAACTAAAAGCCAATACAGCGGAAACGGAATTGAAGTGAAAATAACAGCATCAAGTCCATACCATCTCCATACATGGTCCGTAGCATCTCCGTACACCCTCCATAGTATCTCCGTAGCTACTCCGTACCAGCTCCGTAGCTGCTCCATAGCTATAGACACGGAGCAGGTACGGACTTGGTACGGACTTGGTACGGATCAGATACGCCCCTACCCGTAAGCCAATAAGTCAGCAAAGACTCCCCGACTGCCGAATAATCATCCTAAACCTGAATATTTTCGTTCTTTTTCCTTATATTTGCTGTACAGAAACATAATGCATAGAAACGAAAGATATCATATTGTGAAGAACATATCAAAATATATCATCTTGCTATTCCTACTGTTTAGCTTCCTTCCGGGCTATTCCCTCCCCTCCGTCTTCCGGGGACTATCCGTCACCGAAGGACTTTCCGATTTAGTAGTAAATGCACTTTATAAAGACTCCATTGGTTATGTTTGGATAGGTACCGGCAATTCCCTGGAACGTTTTGACGGCACACGTCTGAAACATTTCCTGATTTCCGGAGCAAATGAGAAAATCAAACGAGTCAATGCTATTGCCGAAATGGAGGGCAACCAGATATGGATGGGAAATGGTATGGGACTTTGGCGAGTGAATACCGAAAAAGATATTCTCGAACCGATTGCTGCTGAAACATTACACTATGGCGTCCGGACCCTCCTACCTGATGGAAAAGGTACTTTATATATAGGGAGCGAGGCCGGTCTGTTTATCTATAAAAACGGGAACCTGGAACAAAAGCTCATAGATCCCAATGTCCTTTCAGCCTCTAATATCATCACCGGACTAAATCTTAGTGAAGATGGCACTCTTTGGATAGCTACCAACGACGGGCTTTATTCCCTGACACTTGCCGACAAGAAAATCGCCCCTTATCATAATATAGTAGAAAACAAGCATCTTTGCTCTTACAACAATATCACCCGCATCGGCAACGTACTTTATCTGGGTACGATGGGGCAAGGCATTATCAGCTTCGATACGCAAACACATAAATTCAGGCACTTCATCGATGTAGGGTGCAATGTGATATCTTCGCTGTCCAGTGATGGTGAAGATATGTTGTATGTGGGTACAGATGGAAATGGAGTACATTTCATTTCTACCAAACAAATGAAAGTTCTACGCTCTTTCCGCCACGAGCCGGGAAAAGACGAAAGTATCCGTTCCAACTCCGTATACTCCCTTTTAGTGGATCGTGACGGGCTTATCTGGATAGGTTTCTATCAACTGGGATTGGATTACAGTCTATACCAGAGCGGACTTTTCTCTACTTACAGTTATCCCCCGTATTTTGACTCCAAAGATATGCCCGTCCGCAGTATCGCAATCACTGAACATGAAAAGTTAGTCGGCTCCCGCGACGGTCTATTCTATATAAACGAAGAGGAACGACGCTTCAAAAACTTTAAATCTCCCGAATTGCGTTCCAGTATGATCTTCTGTATCTACAAATTTCAGGATAAATATTATATCGGAACTTATGGCGGAGGTATGTACATATTCAATCCTGCTGATCTTACTATCCACGACTTCGAACCCAACGAACCGCAGCCTTTCATGCGGGGACAGATTTTCAGTATAAAAGCGGATGCTAAAGACCAATTGTGGATAGGTACCTCAATGGGCCTCTATTGTTATAAGGATGGGAAAAGAATCAAACACTACACCAGTGCCAACTCCAAATTACCCGAAGGAAATGTTTACGAAATCTATTTTGATTCCACTCACAAGGGATGGATTTGTACGGAGAATGGCATGTGCATCTGGGACCCCTCTTCCGAAAGTTTAAAAACCGACATCTTTCCGGAAAATTTTATTCATAAAGAAAAGATCAGAGTTGTATATGAAGACTCCGACCATAATCTTTATTTCCTGCCGGACAAAGGAAGTATGTGTATATCCGATCTCTCCATGAGCCGTTTCAGAAGGTTGCAACCTGATACACAACTGGAAGGAAAAGATGGTATGTTTATTCTGGAAGATGACGAAAAATGGCTCTGGATAGGAACCAATAACGGACTCTACCGCTACGACAAGAAAGAAACTTTTATTCCTTATAATTTCATAGACGGTATTCCCAGTTCTATTTTCACATTGTGCCCTCCCATACAGGACCAACAGGGAAATATATGGATGGGAAATTCCAAAGGGCTGATTTATATGAACTTCAAGGAAAATAACCAGATGAAAAGATATACTTATCCGCTGACAATTACAGATATTTATGTCAATGGAAAGAAATCGCTTCATCCTGTTATTGAAAGTGGAAAAGTTCCTGAAATAGAACTTGAATCCTCGCAAAACAACCTGACATTTCACTTCTCCGGTTTTACCTATACCGAACCGGCTTATATGACTTATGAATATAAATTGGAAGGTGAAGATGAAGACTGGCAGATACTGACCGGAAAGTCTGAAATTACTTATTATGACTTGTCATCCGGAAACTATCTTTTCAAGTTACGCTATATCGGGAATCCTGATTCTGAAATACACACCGCTGTCCACATTGCCTATCCTGTAGAAACATGGAGCATCATTGCCATTTCCATTGCCTTAGTTTTTATCGGCTACATTTACTATCAGCGTAAGAGAAAAGCGAAGCAAACGAAAAATATTCAAATCCAACTTCCGGAAGATGTGCAAGAGCCCGAAAAGCAAGAAAAGACAGTAGAATCAAAATATAAAACCAATAAGATAAGCACGGAAGAATGTCAGCGCCTGACAGAAAAGCTGGAGGCTCTGATGCTTCGTGATAAGCCATATACGAACCCAGATCTGAAAATAGCCGATCTGGCAACAATGCTCGGCAGGTCAGCACATACTTTATCTTATCTGTTCAATCAACATCTGAACCGTAATTATTACGATTATATCAATGATTACCGTATTGAAGAGTTCAAGCGCCTTATCAACGAAGACGAGTATTCCAAATATACACTGGGAGCACTTGCCGAACTCTGCGGTTTTAGCTCACGCGCCTCCTTCTTCCGCTATTTCAAGAAGGCTACCGGCATCACTCCCAATGAATATATCCGGAGCATCGGAAAGAATAACAACGAATAACTTATAATATTAAGATATACTCCATCATTTTCCGCACTTATCTTTCAGCATATTGAAAGATAAGTGCGTTTTTGTTGCATCAGATTTTCCGTCCAACTCACCCCGGAGTCTCAAATTATTAGTTGACACTACGAGTCTCAAATTCTTAAACAACTATATTACAGCAAATTAATTAGTTTTTAGTCTAAGTTAATGAGATGAGATTTGTTAAGCACTATAAAAAATTGTTTTCCGTTTTTTACCTTTTATATTTGCAATCGTAAAGCTAACGTAAAACGTAACCAAAGTCTGAAGCATGGAAAACAAAAAGATGACATCCGTTCAATTGATAGCTGACTCTTATACGAGTTACCACCGCTCCGTCTATCTCTATATATATTATAGAATAAACAGTAAAGAAGAAGCTGAAGACATAGCCCAAGATGTATTTCTGCGTTTAATGGACTATAAGCAAATGCTCCGTCCGGATACCGTAAAGTTTTTCATTTACACCATATCCCGTAATCTGGTGAACGATTACCTGCGCCGTCACTATAAGAAGCAAGAAATAACTTCTTATATATACGATCATGCAACGACCTGTACCAATGAAACGGAAAACCAGATTATTGCCAATGATTTACTGGCTTGTGAAAAGCGCAAACTGCGCACCCTTCCGGAACAACGCAGAAAGATTTATATCATGAACCGTTTTGAGGATAAATCCTCATCGGAAATTTCCGCCAAATTGAACCTTTCACGCCGTACGGTCGAAAACCATTTGTTTATTAGCCGGAAAGAAATACGTGAATATATGAAACAATGTATCTAATTAGAGTACAATAGAAATAATAGTGTTAATTTTAAATTTATAAATTATGAGGAATGAATTTCTGAAATTCTCATCGAAAAGAATTTTATTCTCAGCAGCAATGGCATCTGCACTCTGTGTAGGTAGCCCGCAGCAGGCTTTTGCCAATGTAAATGAGGTACAAGCCATTATGCAGGCCGGTACAGTAAAAGGTACCGTAGTGGATGCCACCGGTGAACCCATCATTGGTGCCAACATTATGGTGAAAGGCACCACGAACGGTTGTATTACCGACATTGACGGTAATTTCAGTCTGAGTAATGCAAAAGGGACTTTAGTGGTTTCATTTATAGGCTATAAGTCACAGGAGATTGTGGTAAAAGGAAATGAAACCAATCTGAAAGTGGTTCTGGCAGAAGATTCGGAAATGCTGGACGAAGTGGTGGTTGTGGGCTACGGTACACAAAAGAAAGCTACAATGACCGGTTCGGTAACAGTGGTGAATCAGAAGATGTTAGAGAATAAAGGAACAATGTCCAGTCCTGTACAGGCATTGCAAGGCCAGGTTCCCGGAGTCATTATCACGCGTAACTCTACAGCCCCGGGCGATGAAAGCTGGAACATGAGTCTGCGCGGTGCAGTTTCAAAAAACACGACCAGTCCGTTAGTCATTATCGACGGTGTGGAATATGAAAGCGTAAACGAATTGCGTTTGTTGAATCCCTCTGATATTGAGTCTATCAACTTCTTGAAAGATGCTTCGGCTTCCATCTACGGTAGCAAAGCTGCCGGTGGTGTAGTATTGGTAACTACCAAGAAAGCCCAGGCAGGCAAGGTGCAGGTAGACTACAGCGGTTCGGTTACAAGTAAGTTTATCGGTCTGTCTCCTCATCTGATGAGCCTGGAACAATGGGCTTCCTCTGTAATAGATGCACGTACCAATGACGGTTACGGTGACGATGATACCTGGATGCGTTACGCAAAACTGGCGTTGGCGTATAAAAATCAGTATATCAATCTTGACCACACTACGAATCCTTTTGGTAATGCCTTCACAGACGTAGCGGACTTTGTATTTTTCGATACTAACTGGCAGGATATCATGTGGGGAACAGCCGCTTCCACGCAACACGAACTTGCCATAGCAGGTGGCTCGGATGCCTCAAAGTACCGTCTGTCTTTAGGCTATATGTATGATGACAGTAACTTGAAGTGGGGTAACAACAATAATAATCGTTATAACCTGCGCTTGACAAATACCTTTAAACTGTCTGACCGCGCTTCTATTGAGTCGGTAATTGCCTACAACCGTCAGGATCAGGTGGCACCCACACAGATTGGTTCGGCACTGACCACCAACTCACAGCAACCGGGTTTCCCGTCTGCTACAGCTAATGGCAAACCTTATGCATGGGGAACATGGGGTGCACCCAACTGGTATTGTGAATTGGGCGGTGACAACAAGCTGAAAGTGTCCGCCATCAACATCAGCGAGACATTCAGATATTCCATCCTGAAAAATCTGACAGCTTCTGTAACGGCCGGTTATAATACATCGACAGCCATCCGTGATAAACAAAGTAAAGCTATTGATTGGTATAACTATGAGGGTGACCGCGTAGTTCGCAGTAATCCGACCGAGGACAAGAGCTCGTATTCCAAATCCAATTCACGTACTGACTTTTACTCATTGTCCGGACACATCGACTGGTCGCATATCTTTGCCGATGTTCATGATGTAAAAGTGATGGTGGGTTCGCAATATAATCTGAAAGAGTATGAAGGCACTTTCCTCTATACAGAAGGTATACTGCCCTCATTGGAAATTCCCAATAGCACAAAAGATGTTGTTTACCTGAAGAACGGTGACGATAAATCAACCAAATGGCAAGAGGCAGTAATGTCTTACTTCGGTCGTATCAACTACAATTATCGTTCTAAATACATGTTGGAAGCACAGGGACGTTACGACGGTTCTTCCAAATTCCAGCCCGAAAACCGTTGGGTATTCTACTGGGGTACCTCTGCCGGATGGAGAATTTCGGAAGAAGCATTCATGAAGAATCTGACATTTGTAGACGAATTAAAGCTGAGAGCTTCTTACGGTAGCGTAGGTAATCAGAGTGGCGTTGACCGCTATGACGGTGCACAGTTATATAACTTCACCCCCAGTGGCGGTGCGTTGATAGGTAATGGAAAAATCTCTTATGTAGACACTAACGGTAAGTTGCCGAGTACCGACCGTACATGGGAACGCATCCATAACTACAATCTTGGTCTTGATTTCGGATTCTTACGTAACCGCCTGACAGGTACGGCAGAAATCTTCTGGAAGAAGAGTGACAATATGTTGATCGACGTAATCTATCCGGGTATTCTGGGTGACAAGGCTCCCACGGCAAATTACGGTGCATTCAAGGCACACGGTTGGGAAGGTATGATCAACTGGTCGGATAAGATTGGAAAAGTAAACTATCATATCGGTGGTACTTTTACCTACACCACCAACGAATTAGTGGATAACGGTGGCAGTGGAGCCATCAAAGCAGGTGTACGCTCCGACCGTGAAGGATATCCCCTGAATTCTGTATTCGGTCTCCGTTACTGTGGCAAGATTCAGACAGAAGAACAACTGAAAAAGTATGTGGATAAGTATAAAAACACCAGTACTATCGGTACACTCAACAATCTGCGCCTTGGCGATAACATGTTCGAAGATGTGAATAAGGATGGCAAGCTGACAGAAGAAGATTTGGTATATCTGGGTACAGACGATCCTAAAGTACAATTCTCCATCAATGCAGGTCTGGAGTGGAATGGTTTTGACCTTGCCATCGTTTTCCAGGGAGCAGGCAAACGTACTATCTGGCGTGAGGAAAGTACATGGAGAATTCCGATGCGTGCCGTTTATCTGAACACGAGCGATCAGCACATAGGCAACACATGGTCTCCGGATAATCCGGGTGCATTCTTCCCTGCACTGACTAACCAGTCCGAACTTAACAACTACAACTACCAATGTTCTTCATGGTCGGTAGAAGACGGAGCATATTTGCGCTTGAAAAATGTAACTCTGGGTTATTCACTTCCGGCTTCCCTGCTTGCCAAAACAAAAATATTAAGTAAGGCGCGCGTATATGTGACAGGTAGCGATTTGTGGGAACACAGCAAAATTAATGATGGATGGGATCCGGAAGCAAATCGTAAAGTGGACAACTCCAAGCGATATCCTTTCCTGCGCACTGTAACTTTTGGATTGAATTTAACCTTTTAATTGAATACAAAAATGAAAAAATATACAATTAAATCTATCTTGATACTGGCAATAGGATGTATGTTACATTCCTGTCTCGACCTGGATCCGAAAGACCAGATTGCCGATGGTAACTATTGGCAGACTGCTACAGACTTCAAGTTATTCTCCAATCAGTTCTATGGCTGGACACGCGATTTCAAAAACAGCGTCTACGATGCCCCCCACTCCGATAAGCGTTCCGACCTTATTATGGATAAAGGCAGCAAGAATGTATTTGCTAACGGAACCAACAGCATACCGGCTTCCGACGGCAACTACACCGATGCATACAATCGCATCCGTCGTACAAATATCCTCTTACAGAAAGCAGAGAGTTTTGCAAACCAGAGTGACATCGCACAATATATCGGTGAAGCCAAGTTTTTCCGCGCTTACTGCTACTTTGACCTGTTGCAGCTTTTTGGAAATGTCATAGTAGTCACTACACCGATTGATGTTACTGCTCCCGAAATGCAAGCAGCACGCAACGACCGCAGCGAAGTAGCCGACCTCATCATTCAGGATTTGAAAGATGCCGCCGAATTACTTCCCGTCACTTCCACAGTGGAAAAAGGACGTGTAGGTCGCGAAGGCGCCTGGGCAATGCTTTCCCGTGTAGCACTCTACGAAGGTACATGGCAAAAGTTCCGTGGCAACACAGCTCGTGGTAAAGACTTGTTGGACATTGCGGCAAATGCAGCAAAAGAAGTGATCAACACTAAAAACTTCTCACTGTTTGCACCTGCTATCCTGGGCGACAGTGCACAGAAGTACATGTTTATCCTGGAAGATACGAAATGTAACCCTGCCGGATTACAGAAAAGCGCCAATACGGAGTATATTTTCTCCCGCCGTCATGACGAAGCGTTGGCTCCTATCGGTTCAAATATCACGAAAGAGTGTTTGGCAAATGCCCAAATGATTTCTCACAAATTTGCTGCAATGTATCTCTGCCAGGATGGACTCCCCATTGAAAAATCGGAAGTATATAAAGGAGACTTGAAGATTTTGGACGAATACCTGAACAGAGATAACCGTATGGTTTATACCCTCTGCAAACCTTATGAATATTTTTGGAGTAACCTGAACTCACGCGTTAACTGGACAGGTGATGCCGTTGACCGCGCTTCAGCTTCCATCAAAGGATTGGTGCCTACCAGCGGAAGCGGTTATAACAATCAGAAATGGGCTTGCGAACGTTATGTGAATGACACCTACGAAAGCTACGACTACCCCATCATCCGCTATGCAGAAGTTCTGCTGAACTATGCCGAAGCAGTATTTGAACGGGATGAAAAGATTTCTGACGAAGACCTGAACCTCTCTCTCAACTTGGTTCGTTGCCGCATCAACACCAAAATGCCCAAGCTGACCAATGCATTTGCTACAACTCACGATCTGGATATGAGAACTGAAATTCGCCGTGAGCGTACCATTGAATTGTTCAACGAAGGTTTCCGTATAGACGACCTGAAGCGTTGGAAGACAGCTGAAACGGAAATGCCGCAGGACTTCCTGGGTATCAGATGGACAGGTACAGAGTTCCAGAACAAATGGCCGGGCGTTACCAATGAAAGAAACAGCGACGGTTTCATCATCCTGGAGTCAGGACGTAAATGGGAAGATAAGCACTATCTTTACCCATTACCTACCGACCAGTTGCAGTTGAACCCAAACCTGAAACAGAACCCGGGTTGGGGAGAATAAATCAATGTTTTTCATTCATAAAAAGAAGATAACAACATGAAGAATAGAAATTCTATATATCAAGGCTTGAGCCGGGCATCCATCGGGATGCTGGCGGCCTGCATGGCTCTGACTGCATGTGATAAGGATCAAGAATTTACTCCTGCCATGCCCGAAGCCAAACTGATCAACGGCATCACATTCAAGGTAAGTGAGAACCTGCCGCTTGCCATTGGCATGGACTCTACTATTGTTTTTGCGATTGATGCTCCCGAAGAACTAGAAGATCGTTCCATTATCTGGAAGTCAACCGACGAAACTGTTGCCAAAGTTTCGCAGCAAGGCACTATTACCGGTATAGCCGAAGGTACAGCCATCATTAGTGTGACTCCCGCCATAGGTTTCGGTCCATCAGCTTCGGTAACGGTCAATGTAATACCCGAAATCATCAAGGCTACCGATATGACGTTGGTCAATCCGAAAGAGGGAGAAGACATTTATGAAACAGACCGGATTCAGTTGGAAGCATCCATCCTTCCGGCCAATCACACCTATTCTTATTTGACATGGGCAAGCAGTAACCCAAGCATCGCTACAGTATCAGAAAATGGCTTAGTAAACTGCCTGACACCGGGCAAGGCAATCATTACAGCTTACACACACGACCGTAGTGGTGTATCTGCCTCTTATGAGCTGAATATCAAAGAGTACATTCCGGTAGAAAGTGTCTCTATCTTTGCTTTGACAGAACCGCTTTGTATCTCTCGCGGCCCGGTTCAGCTGGATGTTGCTTACACACCCGCCAACGCTACCACAGGTTCAGTAGACTGGACTTCAAGTGACGAAAACATTGCTACGGTAGATTTGGGTGTTGTAACACCGAAGGGTTTCGGAACTGCTACTATTACGGCAACTTGTAAGGCAACAGGTCAGACGGCTTCCGTATCTGTAACCGTAGAAAGCGGTTGGGTGATTTGGGATGGTCAGAATAATTTCGATGGCTGGAAAATCGGACAGGCTTATTCGAGCTATGTGATAGAAGACGGCAAAATGGTGGTTACAGCCGGTGCCCAAAACGCTACCATGAGGCGTGCGGACTTGAGTTTCAGGAATGTCCCCATCAACCTTGATTTCTCCAACTATCCGGTACTTGCCATGCGTTCCACATTGCCAGTTGGCGGAAAAGGAATCGGACAAGGTGGTGCATATACACTGGACATGGTAACTAAGTCCGGAAATGCCGGTAGAGCCCATGTCGGAGAACTTCTGAGTGATGGTACGAATCTGATATATTATGATGTACCGTCTATCAATGCAGCATTAGGCAATGGTGTGGTAGAAGCCAATACCTTCCAAATCAAGGTTGCGGACATTTATAATGAGAACCTGCCTACCGGCCAATATACGGTTTACTGGATTCGCACATTCAAGAGCATAGCCGAAGCGAAAGCCTTTGCAGAAGCGGAGATAGCAACCGGAAACTAAAATACAACTCTAAAGAATACTCACAATGAAAAAGAATTTGATATTCGCATTAGGTCTCTCACTGGTAACAGGCTTCACAGCCTGTTCCAGTGAAATCGAGGACGGAACAACAGACATCGACAGTTGGGAGATGCCTTATGAAGAAGTAGTTGCCAAATACACCTACACTCACCCTTGCGCCATGTTCAACGAGGCCGACTTTACACGTGTGAAGACGATGCTTGATAACGGAAGTGCACCGCAGGCAGTAAAGGATGAATTCGATCTGCTGAAGAGCAGCCAATTTACAAATGTTACCTATACTCCTACGCCTACCGAAAAGATAGTACGTGGTGATGCTACAGGAACGGGAACAAATGAGAACTACAGCAATGCAATGCGCGATGCCGCCGCTGCCTACCAACTATCATTGTTGTGGAAGCTGACAGGCGACACGAAATATGCCGATGCTTCCATCAAAATTATGAATGCTTGGGTAAAGGTGTGCAAGGAAGTAACCTCAAACGATTCCAATCACATGCTTGCCGCAGGTGCACAAGGTTATACTTTCGCGAATGCAGGTGAAATCATGCAAACTTATGCAGGTTGGGCAGCCAACGATCTGACCGCCTTCAAGAAATGGATGAAAGATGTTTTTGCTCCCAAAAACCTGGACTTCATGAAACGTCATCAAGGTACTTGCAGCGATCACTACTGGTCTAACTGGGATTTAGTGAATATGTGTTCGTACCTTGCCATCGGTATCCTGAATGAAGACGACGAAATGGTAAATTATATAGTGAACTACTTCTACAATGGAGCAGGTAACGGCTACATCGGCAAACTCATTCAAGGCACTTTCACCGATCCGCTGGGAAGTGGAGAAGAAATAGCCCAAAACCAGGAGAGCGGTCGTGACCAGGGACACGCCATGATGTCGGTAGCTGTAACAGCTAATCTGTGTCAAATGGCCTACACCCTCTTCCAGTGCAATCCAACAGTGACTCAACTCGACTTCTTTGCCGCAAAAAACAATGCAATAATGAAAATGGGTGAGTATACAGCTCTCTTCAATCTGCGCAATGGTTCAGACCAGCTGAACGCCGCCGGTTCCTGGTTGGCAACTAAAGAACAGATGCCGTTCAACCGCTATGAATATTGCATTGATTGCAGTTGCGCCGATAAGAATCACGGTACCATACATACAGCCGTAGCTGATGACAATGGTCGTGGCAACCTTCGTCCGGGATGGGAAATTCTCTTTAATCACTACGCCAAAGTGAAGAAGTTGGGCAGTGGCTACAAGTACGCCAAGATGGCTGCCGACAAGATGCGCCCCGAAGGTGGCGTGGACGGTGGAAGCCGTTACGGCACAAATAGTGGTGCGTTCGACCAATTGGGTTGGGGAACGCTGATGCTGTATCGTGAATAGGATTTTATAGAATCTAACAAAACAAAGTATCTCTTAAAAATAATTTTAGTAATCCGGATTAAGCGCAAATTCTTGAAATTACGCTTAATCCGGATTTTGATTATACTTTCAACCATATACACAAAAGTTTTTTCTCTGGCAAACGGATTGTACATAGTGATTTTTTTCTAAATTTGCATGTCATAAAGAAAAGATGTCTATGACCTTAGAAAAACACATATTATCCTTTGTACTCCTTGTTGTCGAAGGGATGCTGACCTTTGTATTAGGAAATGACTACACTATATACAGTATAGGAAATGAAGGGTCTCAATCTAAGTTCGAAGACACCCGAGTCAACTGTATTTATAGAGATACTGACGGCTTTATCTGGATTGGTACAGGAGCCACTGTCGAACGAATAAATGGAAAAAACACTTTACCTTATCATTTTGCTGAAGAATATCAGGGAAGTGCTCCCTCCCCTTTTCTGGTCAATACAATAATAGAAAATTACAAACATGATTTTTGGGTAGGAACTATCCAAGGCCTTTGGCATATGAATCATAGTAACCGTACATTGGAGCGGATGTTTACTCAGGAAATAAACTTTTCTGTTCAAGTCCTAAAAAAAAATGAGGAAAACCAACTCTATATAGGTACGGTGAATGGTCTTTACATCTATGACAAGAATCAACTCCGGCACATTATTATAGATGAAAAAAATATCCTTTCTCCCAATAACCGTATTCTGGATATCGCAATATGCAATTCCCAATCCATTTGGCTACTGACTGCCAATGGTCTTGTTCTCTGCGATACCAAATCCGGAGCACTCAAACAATATTCATGCCCTTTGGCTGCATGTGGACAATTAAAATGCCTTGTTAAAATAGAAGATATATTGTATCTTGGTACTGAGAAAGGAGGCATTATCACCTTCGATTTACTTCACCGAAATTTTGCTCCCTATTGGAATACAGTAAAAGCACCGATTTCAAGCCTTACCTATGAAAAGGAAGTTTTGGGTATTGCCACTGCCGGTCAAGGCTTATATTTGCTGTCTTTACCTGAAAAAAGAGTTCTATATTCTGCAACCTATGGAACAGAAACCGGACAAGACCTTCTATCCAATGTTATATCTTCCATTCTTTTTTTTCAGGGAGACGTATGGTGTGGGACAAATTACTATCAAGGCCTGAATATATTAAGAAAAAGAAACGAAGCTTTCAAGCGTTATGACAAAGGGCTTTTCAAATCAAAAGACATTTCCGTGCGAAGTTGTTTTCACACAAAGGACTATATTTTTATAGGTACACGTGAAGGATTCTATTATATACATGTACAAACTGGAAAAATCAATTATATAAATACACGGAATGACAAAAGTGAAAGACTACATTCCAACTTGATATTCTCTTTTCATGAATATGGAGAAGAAATATTTATCGGAACTTGCGGTGGAGGCATCTCTTCTTTTAATCCCCGCACTGGTATATTTAATGAAAACCCTTTGACACGTACATGTACTTCTAATGATATTTTTATGTTTTTGGAGGACGCTAATAATAAGCTATGGCTTGCTACTTCTGACGGTTTATATTCTTATGATAAGCAAACTGAAAGTATCACAGAATACAATGCGTCCAATAGTAATATGCCCGGCAACATTGTATATGGCGCTTATATTGACTCATCCGGACGCTTCTGGGTTGGAACAGACAAAGGATTAGCCATCTTTGATAGTCAAACAGGTAAATGCAATCAAGATATGCTACCTGAAATATATCATAAAGAAGCCATACGATATATTTTTGAAGGTAGAGATGGAACACTTATATTTGCCCAACTGAATAATAAATTATTAGTAACAGATAAATCACTAACTCATTTCTATTACCCCTTACCTACTAATTGCCATAGCATAACCCAAGACGATCAAGGATATTACTGGTTAGGTAAATGGGATGGTTTATTAAGGGTAAACGAAAAAATGGATCGTTATACATTCTTCCCTGCCATCAATGCGCTTGCCGCAAATGCAGGCCCGCCTATCAGTAAAGATGAATACGGCAAGTTATGGGTATGCGGAATGAAAGGTCTTTTTATTGTTACTCCTCAAAACGAATTTGTCCCATCCTCAGTACGAATAACAGAAATGCAGGTTAATGGAAAATTATACGCTGATAATTATGTATTAAATCCAGATTCCACTTTCAATCTAAACTCTAACGAGAATAACATCACTTTCATATTCAATTCTTTAGGATACGAAAACCCTGAACAGATTAAGTATGAATATATGCTTGAAGGAAGAGACTCAATATGGACTGAACTAGTAAATGAAGATAAGGTTTCATATTTCAACTTACCTGCCGGCAATTACAGATTCCATGTTCGTAAATTTCTGAACATGGAATCTGTTGATCAAATAGCATTCAACATCAAACATAATCATTCATGGTTAGTTTATTCCTCTATTGCAGGAATATTAGTTATCATCTTATTATTGTTCACTTACAAAAAGAAAACAAAAACTCCAATACACGTAGAGAAACCGGAAGATCTACCTGATATCATTCAAAAGGAAATCAAAATTGATATGCAACCAACTGAAAGTTATGTAAAAATGAGTAAGGAAGAGGCTAAAGAAGTCATTGATACACTAAAGAAATATATGCAAGAGCAGAAGCCTTATCTGAATGTCGACTTAAAACAGTCAGAAGTAGCTGTTGTAATCGGTTATCCGACCTATCTCCTCTCTGCCATCTTCACCCATTATCTTAAGATGGGGTATTATGACTTTGTCAACAGTTACCGCGTAGAACAATTCAAACAATCCATCAATGAAGGACAGCACAAAAAATATACTTTGGTAACCTTGGCTGAAAAATGCGGTTTTAAATCCAAAGCTTCATTTTTCCGAGCTTTCAAGAAGTTTACAGGTACCACTCCTAACGAATATATCCAGCAATTCGATAAATAATAATTTAGCATTCATATTCCGGGCGGTATCACTCATTTGTGATACCGTCATATACCACTGAATTTCAGCACTTTTATGTTTTAATAGTATCTTTCATAAGTTTGATACACCTTCCACCTTTTTTTTGTTTTCCATTCGTTTATTGTTATCTATTTTTGCGTTGTACTTCTCAACTAAAGAGAATTTTAAGATACAAGCTATTAACCAAAAAATCGAAAGCATGGAAGACATAAAGGTAATATTGTCCTGCCTAATTACTGATTCTTACCAGAAATATTATCAATCGGTATGTTCTTATATTTATTATAAGATTGGTAACCAAGAAACAGCTAAAGACCTGTCGCAAGACGTATTTCTACGTCTTATCGATTACAAACAAATGCTCCGTGAAGACACTGTTAAATATTTCATTCATACCATTGCCCGCAACCTGGTGACCGATTATCTACGTCGTCATTATAAAAAACAAGAAGTCACCTCTTATATATACGACCATGCGATCACTTATACGAATGAAATAGAAAGTCAAGTCATAGCCAAAGAATTATCTGTTTTAGAAAAGTATAAATTAGATACCCTTTCCGAACAACGTAGAAAAGTATATGCTATGAATCGTTTCGAAGATAAATCCATTTCCGAAATCTCTACTGAGCTAAAAATATCTCCTCGCACAGTTGAGAATCACTTATTCAAAAGCCGTAGAGAAATACGCAACTTCATCAACCTGCTATATGCAATATAAAACAAACTTAGTGTTAATTTTAAATTTATTAATTCATGAAAAACAAAAAAGTACTATTCCCGTTAGGAACTCTCTTTTTGGGAATCTTCGTTCTTATCTTCAGCTGTAAAGACGAAACTTATGTTTATCAACAGAATCAAGGTAAAGGTACTCCCTACAACCCTGATTTACCTGTAAAAATTACCGGTTTTATTCCTGAAGAGGGTAAGATACGAGAAAAAGTCGTTATTTCAGGAGAAAATTTCGGCAACGACCCGTCTAAAGTAAAAGTTTTTTTTGACGATGGCTATTCGGATAAAGAAGCACAAGTTATCAATGTAGATGGAACCTCTATTTATTGCCTTGCACCCAGACAAAGTGATGGTAGAAGCCGGATTAAAGTTCGTATAGCTGAAAATCAAACGATTACCGCATCTCAGAATTTTCACTATATAGCTGCCGCCAGCGTTTCATGGGTGGCCGGAGTAGGAACTCGGGATGGCGTTGGTGCTAAATATGCAGATGGCACCTTATCAGAAGCCCATTTCTGGAAACCTCAAGGTATTGTAGCACTCGGTAATAACCAGATGATGACTTTTGGTTTCCATGAAGCTAAAGCCAATTACGTTCGGCTTATCTCTGTGAACGATGATAAAGTCATCACTGTACAAAGTGGAGTTTATCTGGGTAAACCGGCTATAAATGAAGCAAAAACCAAAGTCTACGCCACTACGCTCAACCCTCCTCATACTGTTTATGAATATAAAAAAGAAACGGGTTGGACACCATATACCATTGGAGAAATTGTGGTTCCGAAGTATACCACCTGTTGTGACCGTATCCGTTCGCTTGTCATGATGGACGAGACTCATGATCCTAATCAGGAATGGTTATATTTCTGTCATAAAGACCAAACTTTCGGACGTTTTAACGTCAATACGGAAGAGACTCAGATTTTGGCAGATCAAACTTTGGATATGCCGACAAATACTTTTGCCGGATATATGGCCTACGACAAATTCAAGGACTGCTTCTATGTTTCATTATATAATTTCTACAGTATCTATAAAATAACGAAAACCGGCGCCGACTGGAGCGACGGCGTTAAGGCCGAACTTTATGCAGGTAGTCCTTCCGAAAGCGCAGTTAAAGACGGAGAACTTCAGGATGCCCGTTTCAAACAGCCTATGGGGATGTGTATGGATGATGAAGGTAACCTCTACATTTGCGACTGCGACAGAGCAGATGTTATTCGAAAAATTTCCGGAATCGACGGCTATGTATCAACCATCGCCGGAACATTGGATAAAGAGAGTCCACAAGCAAATGGCGAACCGGCCGAATCAGTCTTCCTTGACCCGCAAGACATTTCTTATGATGGAGAAGGTAACTTCTACATTACCGAATGGTGGGAAGCCACAATCAGAAAATATTCAATTGAATAACCTTTAACATCGCGTAAATATGAAATATATATATTTGTTATTGCTTACATTCTGTCTATCAGTCCCTACTTTTGCACAAAACAATACTGTTAAAGTGGCGGGAGTAGTAATGGATGAGAACGGAGAAACATTAATCGGAGTAAATATTATGGTAAAAGGCACTAATATTGCCGCCATAACCGATTTAGACGGAAGATTCAGAATAAACAACATTCCCAAAGGAGCTACTGTAGCATTTTCCTATATGGGTTATAAGACTCTTGAAATCAGATATACATCTGATAAAGAGAGAGAAACAATCGGTATGAGACCCGATATCAGTGAATTGGAAGAAGTTGTAATAACAGGGCGTGGTTCTCAGCGTAAAGTATCCGTTGTTGGAGCTATTACTAATGTAGAAACACGTGAATTGCAAGTACCGGCCACATCTGTCAGTAATATGCTTGGTGCACGCGTACCGGGTATCATTGCAGTGACGCGTAGTGGTGAACCTGGCAATGACTTCTCCGAATTCTGGATACGTGGTATCAGTACTTTCGGAGCCAACCAAGGAGCCCTAATTCTTATTGATGGTATCGAAGGAGACTTGAATGACCTTGACCCATCTGATATTGAAAGTTTCTCTGTACTAAAAGACGCTTCAGCAACAGCAGTATATGGAACACGTGGCGCTAACGGTGTCGTTGTAGTTACAACCAAACGAGGTAAGGCTGGTAAGTTGCAAATCAACTACAAGGCAAACATGACCTACTCTTACTCTCCACGTATGCCGGAATATACAGACGCCTATCAATACGCCGCACTAGCCAATGAGGCACGAATGGTCAGGGGCAACAGTGCGCTATATACTCCTACTGAATTAGAACTGTATAGAACTGGGCTAGATCCGGACTTATATCCTAACGTCAACTGGCGGGATGTGATTCTAAAAGATCATGTATGGAACACGCAACACCACTTCAGCCTGTCAGGTGGTGGAGAAAACGCACGCTATTATGTAAGTTTGGGAGCACTTACCAATGAAGCCCTTTTTAAGCAAGATAAAGAATCCCCATATAGCGCTAATGTAGATTATAACAAATACAATTTCCGGGCTAATGTAGATGCTAATATAACTCGCACAACTCTACTCTCCCTTAATTTAGAGACTGTATTTGTAAAGCAGAACGCACCGGGATTCGGAGATGATAATAAAGCACTATGGACAGCGCAGGCCAACTTACCTGCAACCATGGTTCCGGTTCGCTACTCAAACGGTCAGTTGCCTTCTTATGGTGTTAATAGTGACCAAATGTCCCCTTATGTACAACTGAACTATACCGGATATAAAGCTATTGAACGATATAGTGCCAAGTCGAATATAACCTTGAAACAGGATTTAGGAATGTTTGTTAAAGGGTTATCCGTACAAGGTTTATTCTCGTTGATGACCAACGGAAGTCATACTATTAAAAATTCCATCACTCCCGACCTATATTTTGCTGATCCTAAAATGGGACGCTATACCGATGGAAGCCTGCGAACCCAAAAGAAAGTGGAAAAGGTAGACTTGAAGTCCGAACAGTTGACTTCATCAGACCGACAGTACTATTTTGAGTTACAAGCCAACTATGAACGTATTTTTAATAAAGACCACCGCGTTACGGGACTATTGCACTATTATTGCCAGGAAACCAAAAATAGCACATGGGGTGATGACTTATATTCTGTAGTCCCCAAGCGTTACCAAGCTTTCTCCGGCAGAGCCACATATTCATATAAAGACACCTATATGATCGAAGGTAATGTAGGATATACCGGTTCGGAGAACTTCAAAAAGGGAGAACGTTATGGCTTATTCCCGTCTATCGCGCTCGGCTGGATTCCTTCCCAATACAAGTTCTTCCAAAAAGCGCTACCTTTCTTCAACTACCTGAAGTTTCGCGGATCATATGGAAAAGTAGGTAACGACCGCCTAAAAGATGTACGCTTCCCCTACCTTACCATTGTAGGAGGTACAGGCGCTGGCACTTGGGGCGGAACAGCCATCGGTGAGACACAAATCGGTGCAACAAATATGGCATGGGAAACAACTACCAAACTTGATCTCGGCATTGATGGTAAGTTATTTGATAACAAGTTAGAGTTTACCGTAGACTTTTTCCGCAACAAGACCACTGGTGTCTTTCAAAAGCGTGAAAGTGTTCCTTTAGAATCCGGTCTGAACTCCACACTTCCTTACGCCAACATCGGCTCCATGACTTCCTGGGGATTTGACGGAAATGCTTCTTTCACCCAGACTATAGCCAAAGATCTTTCCTTCACCCTGCGTGGTAATTTTACATTGGCAAGAAACAAAGTGAATTACTGGGAACAATCCGGTATAAATTATCCGTACCAGTCATATAGTGGCGTTCCTTATAATGTACTACGCGGGTTGATATCCGAAGGACTGTTCAGGGATGAAGCTGATATTAAAAGCAGCCCTAAACAAACTTTCATGGAAAATGTAATGCCGGGAGACATCAAATATAAAGATGTAAACGGTGACGGAGTTATCAACGATGACGATATTGTTCCCCTCTCATTCTCCAATATTCCGCAAATTCAATATGGTCTTGCCTTCGAAGTGAATTACAAAGGTTTCCGCCTCAATGCACTGTTTGAAGGCGTGAAAGACGTACAATATTTTATGGGAGGAAGCGGTTACTATCCGTTTGCCGGAGAAACAACGGGTAATGTACTCTCTATCGTAACCGATCAATCCAACCGCTGGACTCCCGCCTGGTACTCAGGCGACCCTTCCACGGAGAATCCTAATGCACGCTTTCCCAGACTGACATATGGAGAGAACAAGAACAATAACCGGGCTTCCACACATTGGCTCGCTGATGGTAGCTATGTCCGATTGAAGAACGTAGAACTTTCTTATAGCTTTCCTGACAGATGGATGCGTAAGACCAAAATAATCAAATCTTTAACCGTCAGCCTAATAGGTGAGAACCTGCACGTATGGGATAAAGTAAAACTTTGGGATCCCGCACAAGCATCGGACAATGGAGCAGTTTATCCGTTGCAACGTAAATATACCATGCAATTATTTGTAACATTCTAAAAAGTGACAATAATGAAAACATATATAAAAAATATACATATCATAATAGGCATGCTATGCATTTGCTTGCTTAGTATTACACAGTTCTCATGTAGCAATTATCTGGATGTAGACGATTACTTTAAACAGACCACCCAATTGGATTCTATATTCAAGAGAAAAGTACTGACGGAACAATACATCAATGGAGCAGCAAGTTATCTGCCCAATGAAGGAAACCTATGGACATTAGCCCCAACCCCTTTTCAAGGAGCATCGGATGAAAATTTTACGTCTTTCAACGATGACCGTCATGCTGCCATCAAATTCTTGTTGGATGAAATGACACCTTTTTATGAAACAAAATACTTTAATTATCCCAATTACTACACAGGAATAAGAAAAGCAAGTATCGTTTTGAAACGTATCAACGAAGTACAGGACATCTCTGACTTAGACCGTAGAGACTTTATCGGAAGATGTTATTTTCTGAAAGGCTATTATTATTTCCAGTTATTGTTGCAATATGGTCCTGTTCCCATTGTCCCCGACGAAGCATTTGCCGTTGACGCAAGTGTAGAGGAAATGTCCATAGAGCGTGCCACATACGATGAATGCGTGGACTACATCTGCCAGAATCTGGAAAAGGCAGTAGAGTATTTATATAGTTCAAGGCCGACCGACCAAATCACTATTCCAACACAGGGAGCAGCTTTAGCTACTTTATCACGCGTCAGATTGTATGCGGCAAGTCCTTGGTTCAATGGTGGTAGCGGTGGATTATACGCAGACTGGATACGTAAGAGCGACGGAGTTCACTTCATCAGTCAAAACAAAGATAACGAAAAATGGGGAAAAGCGGCGGTAGCAGCCAAACGTGTTATGAATACCGAACTATACCATCTCTATACAGCAAAAAGAAAATCTGATACCGGCCAGTTGCCTGAGGCTGTAACCCAAGCTTATGCAGCCCGTCCTATTTCGCAATTCAACCCTACAGATATTGATCCTTATCGTTCTTATGCTGAAATATTCAATGGAGATGTACCTGTTGAGATGAATGAGGAAGTTATCTATTCATGCCGGCCAACTCAGACAGGTAAAGATACGCCTGCCGGAATCGCCCTACCGGGAGTTATGGGAGGTATGAACGGATTAAATCTTACACAAGATGTAGCCGATGCTTTCTATATGGCTGACGGCAGCAATTACTCTCTTCCTGCAAATCACTGGGAACCTATTGGAACTGATAAAAAATTCTCAGGATACACCTTGAAAGCCAATGCAGCAAAAATGTATGACAACCGGGAAATGCGTTTTTATGTCTCTATGGGATTTAATCATTGCTTATGGCCCGGCACATCTTACTCCGGCAATGATAATTCATTGAAAAATGTAGAAGTGCAATACTATGCCGATGGCAATGCAGGTCCTCCGGCTAATTTTGCCGTAGACTATAACCATACCGGATATACCTGCAAGAAATACGTTCATCCAGAAGACAACCTGAAAGGTTCTCTAAAACCCAAGTCTTTCCCGATATACCGTTATGCTGAAATATTACTGAACTACGCGGAAGCCATGAATGAGCTGGAAGGCACATATACCGAAGGCGATATAACAGTGACCGGACGGGATGAAGACGAGATTCTGGATGCTTTCAATCAAATCCGTTATCGTGCAGGACTACCAGGTTTGACTGCATTACCTTCACGCGAGGAAATGCGCGAGCTGATCAAGCACGAACGTCGCGTCGAATTTGTATGCGAAGGACATCGTTATCATGACCTTCGCCGTTGGGGAGATGCCGAACATGCTTATAATAAACCAGTATTGGGTATGAATATCAAAGCCAGAAAAAGTGAGCGTGAAGCATTCCACACCATCACTACTTTGAATGATGATAAATCCCGCCGGTACTTCGACTATAAGAATAATTTCTGTCCAATACCGAAGTCTGCAATGAATAAAAACAGTAAATTAGTTCAGAATCCCGGATGGTAAACCTTATAAATACAATAGATTATGAAAAAGAATAGAAATAACTTTATACTTTCACTGCTGTCAACAGTGCTGTTTGCAGCTTGTGAAGTTGTCGATCCGATGGATTCCGAACAATATCAGAAAGACATCTATATGATTGGCGCCGATACCAAAGTGTCCTCTTTTGAAATCCCCTATGGAGATGAGCAAGAAGCATTTGTCTCTCTGTCAGCCAGCGGAAGCCAGAAAGTGGACAGAGATGTAGTTATTACGCTGAAACGCAATGATGAAATTGTAGACTGGTACAATGCCAAATACATGCTTGATGCTCCGGTAAAGTATCAACAGTTACCTTTGGCTCTCATTAATCTTCCTTCATGGACCGCAACCCTCAAAGCAGGAGAATTATACACACGTTTCCCGTTCAGTCTAAATACAAATGAATTACACTGCGACTCACTGTATTCCATCGGTTTTGCCATAGAATCAACATCAGATTATCAGATTTCTGAAAATGGTTCGGAGTTAATTTTTACTCTGAAACTGACCAATCCCTATTCAGGTAATTACCATCTGGATGCAGCCAGAACCACACTTAAAGAAGAAACACTTCCCGATGGTACTACAGAATGGGTGGAACAAGGTATGCCTATTCCTGTAAGCATCCAGCGCACACTGACTGCCGCATCACAAAACACGGTGCGTTTCTTCCACGATAAAACGAAAGAAACTTTGGCTGAATATAGTAATTCATGGAATCCTGGAAAAGATTACTTTACAGCAGTCAAGAACTTATGTGTCAACTTCGTTCAGGTAAGCGAAAACAAGTTTACTGTGAGAGCTTGGGAAGATATGCCAATCGTGAACGGAGAAGCCGAATACAACAATGGCACATTCACTTTCTGGTATGACTATATGGACGGTGAAGGGCGTTATCGAATGCAAGGTACATTCAGAAAGGCTTTTGCCGGATAATGATTGTATAGAAAAAAGATGATCATCTTCTACAAATGATAATCTTAATATTAACAAAACTGCTGGGACTATGCGCCCAGCAGTTTAACATTATATCAATACACATGAAACGAGCTTTAAAACTTTTCACTTATACCACATTAGCTTTTTGCCTAAGTAGTTGCACATTAACCAAAGGAAAACAAAAGCCGACATTTGCCGGATATTTATTTGCCTATTTTGAAGGGTCAGGAGAGCGCCTGAAACAAGAGCAACTACGCTTTGGGATAAGTAGCGATGCTATAAACTGGTACGCACTCAACAACAATGAACCAATTATTGCTTCCGATACCATATCACAAACCGGTGGAATCAGAGACCCCTATATTATGCGCGGAGAACATGAAGAAGCATTTTATATGGTAGCCACAGATATGTTTACCTTTAAAAACGGTTGGGGACACAACCCGGGAATTATAATGATGAAATCAGATAATCTGATTGATTGGGAACATTCAGTGATTGATTTGGCAAAAGCGTATCCCAACAATTTTCAAAACATACAATGGGTCTGGGCACCTCAAGTCGTATACGATCCGGATGAAAAGAAATATCTGGTATATTTCACCATACGCTTTAAAGGTGAAGAGAATTTAGATTTCTATTGCGCATATGCTAATAAAAAATTTACCGCTTTCATTAATGAACCAACTTTGATGTTTCGTGCCCGATATGGTGCAATTGATGGAGATATCGTATACAAAGACGGAACTTACCACCTTTTTTATAAAGGAAATACGAAAGATGAGAACGGGAAAGAATACAAGAATGGTATCCAACAAGCAACAAGCAAATCTCTAAAAGGGCCCTGGATTGAAGATTTCAAATATCTGGATGTTTATGCCGAAACACCTACGGTGGTAGAAGGTTCAAGTATTTTTAAACTGAATAATTCCGACACTTATATACTCATGTACGACCTGTATAAAAACCTACGTTACGAGTTTCAGCGTAGTAAAGACCTTTATAACTTCACCAATACTCCTGAGGTTTTCAATAAAAACTTCAATCCAAGGCATGGTAGTGTAATCAGCATCACCGAAGAGGAAGCTATCCGATTAAATAATAAATGGAAAGGAGTACCTAAAGAATTATTAAAATAATGCTATAACATTCCTTTTGCATTAAGTGTATTTCTTTCATTATTCGTATCTTCCGTTAATAAATAACGTAATACTATATAAATGAACCTAAAACGATTTGTATTTATCGCAAGTATCCTGTTGGGTTATATCCAGTGTATCTACTCACAAGCCCAATTAACAACTTACCCGGCACCGAAAGATGCCGAACTGATGAATGATTTCTCTGTCAAAGTGAGACAAAACGGAAAAGACTGGAAGTCTGTGGACACATACCTTGTCCAAGTAGACGAAGTGCAAGGAAACAACCATAATGTAGAAAATGCCTCCATGAGCTATTTCGACTTCTCAGGCGAAGTAGAAGTATCGGTAACGTTCAATCACGGAACAATCCAAACGGGTCGTATCCGCCCACTATCTTACGGAATAGCCCCTTCGATAGACGGTAATACAATGACCTTCAAACTGGACCGTCCGCGTAACTTGTCGGTAGAAGTAAACGGAGATATTTTCCATAATCTTCATCTTTTTGCCAATCCGATAGATGAGAAGAAACCCAAAAAACTGAAGGATAAGAATCTGATTTACTTCGGTCCGGGCATACACACATTTCCCGGGGACACACTGAATGTTCCGTCCGGAAAGACGGTTTATATAGCGGGAGGAGCTCTTGTAAAAGGATGCATCCAGGTGGTAAATGCTCAGAATGTGAAGATTCTGGGAAGAGGTATCGTTATTCCCGAACGCTGGGCAGGGCTACGTATCGTCAATTCCAAAAATGTATTAGTAGAAGGAGTTATCACTACCCAATGCCCCACAGGAGGATCGGACAGCATAACGATACGCAACGTAAAATCCATCAGCTCTTACGGTTGGGGCGACGGCATGAATGTATTTGCCAGCAACAATGTATTGTTCGACGGCGTATTTTGCCGTAACTCCGACGATTGCACCACTGTCTACGGAACTCGTCTGGGATTTACCGGCGGTTGCAAAAATATCACCATGCAAAACTCTACCCTTTGGGCGGATGTAGCGCACCCCATCTTTATCGGTATTCATGGAGACGTTGAAAACCCTGAGATTCTGGAAAACCTGAATTATATCAATATCGACATTCTGGACCATAAAGAGAAGCAATTGGATTATCAAGGCTGCCTCGCCATCAATGCAGGCGATAATAATCTGATCCGCAATGTGCGCTTTGAGAATATCCGGATAGAAGATTTCAGACAGGGACAATTAGTTAATCTGCGTATCTTCTACAATGAGAAATATTGCAAAGCACCGGGCAGAGGTATTGAGAATGTATTGTTCAAGGATATCTCCTACACGGGAGAGAATGCAGAAGTTTCCATGATTATCGGTTATGACAAAAAACGGAAAGTGAAAAACATTCGTTTTGAAAACTTACAAATAAACGGTGAAGTGATTTATGATGACATGCCCGATAAACCCAAATGGTATAAGACCGGAGATATGGCACGCATCTTTGTAGGCGAACATACAGAAGAGGTTACATTCAGTAAATAACCGTTTGAAAAAAAACAATAAGCTTATCGATACTGTCATCCTAAGCGTAGTCGAAGGATCTCCTCTCCGTGCATTCAGGTGAGTAGATCCTTCACTACGTTTGACATATCTTCCTTATAGAAGATTATTTCCCTCTTCTCTGTCCTCTCTGAGGCCTCATGCTCTGATACTTTTTATACTGTTCGTCCGTCAGAATCTTTTTGAGTTTCGCATCTGCCTCATTACGTTTTTTCTCCATTTCCTCGCGTGAAGGTCTTTCGCCCGAAGCACCTCTGTTTGGTCTCATTTCCTCCATTACCGCCTTAAATTCTTTAGCCTGAGCTTCATTCAGTCCCAGATCTGTCACCATCTGTTCGATACGCTTTGACATGTCAGGACGTCCACCTCTGTTATCCTGAGCCATACATACTGCCGAGCCCATAAACAGAACAACGGCCAAACCTAAAATTTGCTTCTTCATAATTCTAATGCATTTAAAAGTGAGTTATATTTTCATTGAATTCACCAAATATGCATCTATGACTCTTTTTACATGAAACAGTTTAATCCCGTCAGCAAGAAAATCGACCAAGAGGAAGTTTTTATAGATGAAACGGAAACTATTCTCTCACCAAGCCAAAGGGATGAGAACTAATTTCTTATATAAAACTCCCTTCTTATACACAAAAACAATTATTTTTGCAGATATAACTTTTTCTACTATGACACGAAAGCTTTTCCTCCTCCACCTCCTGTGCTTCTGTTGCCTCCTTTCAGCCCAAGCAACCGGACAGATATCCGATCTCATCATTATCGGAAAAGACACTTTTATGTTGCAAACGTGCCCGATAGAGCACGATTCAATCTTAAGCAAACAGGTGAGTGAACGTCTCTCCCAAGAGGACTTTTGTACAGCCTGCTGGAGAGGATACCAAGCCACATGGCAAATAGAAGATGATAAACTGATTCTGAAAAAAATAGAAGACAGCAAAAGCCTTTTCGCCTATCCCGATACAGTGCCGGAAGTTACCGTTGATTTAAATGGCATCTTCGATCAGTATCAGGACAAACGAGGCCGGATAGTAGCCTCTTGGTTCAGTGGAGCGATAGTATAGAAGTTCACATAATTCGTCCGGACAGTATCATGGAAGAACGTAAAAATCTCTATATAGAACACATCTGTGAAATTTTGAAAAAAGTTCCGCAATGGGAAGTACTCACCGTACGCAATAAAATCTGGAAAACCGAACGGTGGACAATAAGTGTGTCACCCCCCAAAAAACGAACAAGAGGAATTTCTACACAATGAAAGTTTTTCGATAGTTGTCAGCACTCCAGCACTAAGACAGCTAATATACAATAAAACAAACAGTTGCCTTGTGCTGGCAACCGTTGCAACCAGTGCTGACAAACTGTTTATCAGCACTGGTTTTTTCGATATATTTACGGATTTTCCGATTTAACCTCCTGTGGTTTAGCACGTACATACACTTTATGCGAACCACGCCCGATTGTGCTCAAATATCCCTTTTCCACAAGCAAATTGAGGTCATCCAGTGCTTTATTCTTCAAAAGTCCCGTGATACAGCTGTAATCTTTGCGTGTAATGAAGGGATGCGTCTCCAAAAACACCAGTAAACGGCGGTAACGCTCGGCACCGCCAAGCTCCGCACTCTTACGGAAACCATATTTGGCACGCTCCACAGAACCGGCACACCGCTTGCGGAAATCGGGTGATACACGGAAATGTACTTTGCCGAAAAAGATAGTCTGCGCGTGGATTTCTTTCGGATCCATCACCGGACGGCCTTGCAGGCCTGCCGAAAAATATCCCATGTCGCCCAACTGAACGTGGTGTCCTTCGGATAAATAATATGAAACCCGATCCTCTATCGCCGCCAACAAACCATGGATGTCACCGGGGCTGAAACTGGACATTCGGGAAATGTCACTAACCAAACGCTCTGTGTCAATCGTACCTTTATTCACGATACGTGGATACAAGGGTTGTAATTCACCGTCACCCTTCGGGTTAGGTCTTCTTTGGAAGTCATACTGTGCTGCCATTGTTTTTTGTTTCTGTTTAAAGGGTTAATACTGTTCTTCTTAAGTGATTGAAAGCCAAAACAAGGCAGAGAAATGTGCAGATAGTCTGTCGTTTTTGTGCTTTTGGCTTAGGATAAATATTCTTATGCTTACTCTAAAACTTCGTCCTGCAATTGCGGGCTGTCCGGTGGGCAGTTGCAGGCTACTTGGTTCCCATATCGAAACCGTCGGGCCCGCAATTGCAGGACGAAGTTTTAGAGTAAGCAAAGATACGAAATCAATAAGGCAAAAGCAAGTTTGCCCTTAAGTATTCGTTAATTTTTCTCATGCATTTAGGACGACAGTCTTTAAGGATAAATAGAATCATAAAAGGCATTTATAATTTGCTTTCAGCGCATATTATGCGTACCTTGCAGTCGCTAAGGAATAACCCTTATTGCTCAATTATTTCAAAACACATATACGGATGAAAATAACTCTTATCAGAGAAGACCGGGAGAGTGGAAAAGAAACCCTCAACACCTGCGAAGCTGACGCATGGATAGACCGGATAAAAACAGAAACCAAAGAGGAACACGTCACAAGATTGCGCTCCATGCTCCTTTACACGAATCCTGACAGCGGAGGATACTATGAACACATCGACAAGTTGCCGCGCATTTATCCCTCCGTGGAATTCGGAAGAAGCAGAGACAACGGGCGAAAACTGAAACACTACAACGGCGTAGTGATGTTGGAAGTAAACCATTTGGCCGGATTGTCCGAAGTGGAACTGGTGAAACGGCAGGCGGCTTTGTTACCGCAAACTTGGGCGGCTTTTGCCGGAAGCAGTGGACGGAGTGTGAAAATCTGGGTGAAATTCGCCCTGCCGGACGGAAATTTGCCGGTGAAAGAAGAAAACATGGAGTCTTTTCACGCACACGCCTACCGCATGGCAGTGCAATGCTACCAGCCCATATTGCCGTTTCCCATCACGCTGCGAGAGCCTTCTATGACGCAAAGCTGCCGCATGACGCTTGATGCATATCCCTACTTCAACCGGCAAGCCATTCCTTTCTGCCTTGAGCAGCCCTTCGGTATGCCCGGCGAAGAAACTTTCCGGCAACGCCAACTGACGGAAAAGAACCCATTGTCAAGACTGAAACCGGGTTACGAAACCTCGCAGACCTTCACATTATTGTTTGAAACAACCCTCAGCAAAGCACTGAATAAAATGGAAGAATGGAAACGGGGCGACGACTTGCAGCAACTGCTGGTGTGCCTGGCAGAACACTGTTTCAAGGCAGGCATACCGGAGGAAGAGACTGTACGCCAAGTCATGATACATTATTTCAAGCAGACGGACGAACCAACCGTGCGGACAACTGTCCACAACCTCTATCAGGAATGCAAAGGATTTGGCAAAAGAAAATCGCTGACACCGGAACAAGATACTGCTTTCCGACTAAATGAATTTATGGAACGCAGGTACGAATTCCGTTTCAATGCTTTGACGAGCGACCTGGAATACCGGCAACGGGACTCCATTCATTTTTATTTCCAGCCCGTTGACCAGCGCGTAAAAAACAGCGTGGCAATGGATGCCCTGCAAGAAGGTATCCGTGTGTGGGACAGGGATGTGAACAGGTATTTATCCTCCAATCGAGTACCGCTTTATAATCCGGTGGAAGACTACCTCTGCAATCTGGGCCGCTGGGACGGAAAAGACCGCATCCGCGCATTGGCCGACCTTGTACCTTGCAACAATCCTCATTGGAGGGAACTTTTCTACCGCTGGTTCCTGAATATGGTGGCGCATTGGAGGGGGCTCGATAAGTTGCATTCCAACAGTACATCTCCCCTATTGGTGGGTGCGCAGGGTTTTCGGAAATCGACCTATTGCCGCATCATTCTTCCACCTGAACTCCGCTTCGGCTATACCGACAGTCTGGACTTCAAGAGCAAACGGGATGCGGAACTGTATCTGGGGCGCTTCATGCTGATTAACATTGATGAGTTCGACCAGGTCAGCATCAATCAACAAGGCTTTCTGAAACATTTACTACAAAAGCCCGTAGCCAACCTGCGCAAACCGTATGGCAGCAGCATACAGGAAATGCGGCGCTATGCCTCGTTCATCGGGACAAGCAATCAGAAAGACTTGCTGACCGATCCGAGCGGCAGCCGCCGTTTCATCTGTATAGAAGTGACCGCACCGATTGATACAAACGTAACCATCAACTACCGCCAACTCTATGCACAGGCGATGGAAGCCATCGTAAAGGGCGAACGTTATTGGTTTGATGATGCCGATGAGGCTATTTTGCGTGAAACGAACCGGGAATTCGAGCAAATGAGCCCGGTTGAGCAGCTATTCCATTGTTATTTTCGTTCACCGGAAGAGAGAGAAGAAGGCGAATACTTGTCTCCCATGCAAATACTGGAACATCTACGGAGTAAGAATAGGGATATTAAGCTGACAGCAAGCAATGTAAATCACTTTGGGAGGATATTGCGGAAGAATAATCTGGAATATAAACGAACTTGCAAAGGTATTGTATACTGGGTAGAAAAGTTATAATAATTTATTTTTCAGTGTGACGACAAACGGTTTGTCGTCACTTATCACAACGGTTGCCGTCACCAGGCAACCGTTTGTATTTCAATAGATTCAATGGAGTTGTGCTGAAGTGCTGACAAACTATGCAAACTTATTATTGAAAAAGGTTTCCAGTTGTCCGGCATAGTAAAATGGCATATTATATAATGTGTATTGTTTGCCGGAAGGCAAACGTATCAAATCGGAAGTCAAGGGTCCGTTCCATAGACGCAAAGCAATGTCCTCTTGGGACTCATCCATATACTGATGCAAAGAACGCAGCTTAGAATTATCCCCCGTCTTCACCTCAACAGGTATCAAATGTGATTTATATTTATATACAAAGTCCACCTCCGCTTGTGAATTACGGGCATCGCGAACCCAAAACATGCGTTTGACTCCAAAGGCAAAAGAAGCCCCCAACAATTCCTGTCCTACTACCTGTTCAGCAATATGTCCATTCCATAATTCATCTGTATCAGAAGTGAACAACAAACTCTCCTGCATTCCAGCCACATAATTAACCAATCCAGTGTCCAACCACAACAATTTCGGACTTCTTTTCAAATCCGGAAGAATAGGAAATGAAGTGGAAATCAATGGATAGACCAGTTCCAACAAAAGAGTTTTCTCCAAAGTTCTGAACGCATTACCCATTTCTGCCGACTTATAGGAAGAACTACAGAATTTGGAGAACTGGAAGCGTTGCCCGGCCAATCCCCAGCCATAATTCAAAATATAGCGAAGGATATCTTGCTCTTTAGGACGTTGTGCATACTTTTCAATATCATCTTTGTAGCCGGACAATAAAGAATTAAATATTGTACCAGCTCAATAAAGTAGACACTAAAAATAATCTTTAGTTAATACTATTTTT